>Ga0082335_1000684_pt1 | contig 81180 bp, 76 predicted proteins | sample Subgrocontami58m_FD_72375 | JGI IMG/M metagenome (GOLD analysis project Ga0082335, IMG submission 72375) | Subsurface groundwater microbial communities from S. Glens Falls, New York, USA - GMW37 contaminated, 5.8 m (SPADES assembly) (version 2) ... | reverse complement strand
AAAGGTCAGGAGCAGATGAGAGACGCGAGCGCAGGAAAACGCAAAGGAAGCGGCGGAGCGGCCGGTTTCGCGGCAGTGTCCAAGGCGCGGCTGGGCAAGGCCCAGTCGCCGGAGATGCTGGAATACGTGTGGAAGCCTTACGCCGACATCGACGACGAAAACGTGCGCGCCATGATCCTTTGCAACATGGCCCACACCGTCATGTTGTGCGAGCAGAAGATCCTGTCGAGGCAGGAGGCGGCGAAGATACTCGGAGCGCTGCGGCGGCTCGAAAAAAGCGCCGGAAACTTTCCATTCGATCCGGCCAAAGGCGACCTGTTCTTCAATGTCGAGGCCTATGTCATCGAACACGCCGGGCCTGACATGGGCGGCAACATGCACATTGGCCGCAGCCGGATCGACTTGATCGCGGCGCTGATGAGGCTGAAGGTACGAAAAAATCTCACGCGGCTGCTGCCCCTGATCCTCAGGCTGCAGGACGTGATTCTGTCGCGGGCGCGGGACACGATCGACGTGGTGATGCCGGCATACACTCACATGCAGCCGGCTCAGGTGACGACGTTCGGACACTACCTTCTGGCGTTCCACGATGCGCTCACGCGCGACCTGCGGCGGCTCATGAATGCTTTCAACTCGACGAACGAGTCCCCTCTCGGCGCGGCCGCCGCTGCGGGAACCTCCTGGCCGCTCGACCGTGCCCGGGTCGCGGAGCTGCTCGGCTTTTCCGCGGTGGTCGAGAATACGAAAGACGCGGCTCACAACTATGACTGGCTGCCCGAGGTGCTTGCCTGCGCCGGAATCCTCATGAGCAACGTGGCGCGCGTCGCGACGGACCTCTATATCTGGTGCGGCTACGAATTCGGCCTGGTGGAGCTCGATGGCGCGTTCGCAGCGAGCAGCAGCATCATGCCGCAGAAGAAAAACCCGTATTCGCTCGAGATGATCAAGGCGAGGACCGGTGAGGTGACGAGTTCTTTTGCCGCCGTCATCGAGATACTCAAGGGCGACACGGGAGGCACCGCGTTCGACATCAAGCTCACCGGTCCCAGGATCGCCGACAATGCGATCAACCGCACGGCCGACATGGTAAGCCTCATGACGCCCCTCCTCGCGACGCTCATCGTCCATCGCGAGCGGATGGCGGAACGGGCCGGCGACGGTTTCACAACAGCGGTGGCGCTTGCTGACACGCTGGTCCAGCACGGCCTTTCCTTCAGGACCGCGCATCACATCGTGGGCCGGCTGGTGAACATCGCCTCGGCGCGAAAGCTGGGGTATCGCGATGTGGACAGTGAGCTGCTCGACGAGGCTGCACGCGATATCACCGGCGCGCCCGTGAAGCTGGACGATCGCGCCATCAGAACGGCGCTGGACCCGGATGGATTCGTCCGGTCCCGCCACGGGCACGGCGGACCCGCGCCGCGGCAGGTGAAACGCATGGTCTCGAAACGGGAGAAGGAAAGCGCGAAGCGCGGGCGGACCGTGAACGAAGCGCTGGCTCGCATAGCGCGCGCCGAGCGCAGCTTGTCCAGTGCAGTGGACAAGCTGACGGGAAGCAAGACGCGAGCTCAGGGATAACTGTGGATAAAGCATCGCGTGCGGCTTGTGCGGGTTCCCTACTCGAGGAGAAAAGAATGGCAATGAAGATTGTGCTTGCGCTGTCGGGCGCGCTCACCTGCGCTTTTCCGGCGGTGGCGGCAGCGGCAGCGTTGGAATTCCCCGTGAGACCTATCAGACTGATCCTGCCCGTTGCCCCTGGAGGCGGACAGGACACCACGGCCCGCGCGATGAGCCAGAAGCTGACGGAGGAACTGGGGCAGCACATCATCATCGACAGCCGGCCGGGCGGCGGCGGCAATGTCGCCGCGCAGTTGGCGGCCCGCGCAGCGCCGGACGGTTACACGTTGCTCATGATCAGCGCGACCGCAGTGACGACGCCGCTCGTGTATGAGGCGGCTTACGATCTCGACCGCGATTTCATTCCCGTATCGCAGTTGGTCAGCACGCCTTATCTTCTGGTGGTGACCCCTTCGCTGCCGGTGAGATCCGTGGCCGAATTGATTTCGTATGCGAAAGCGAATGTGGACAAGCTTGCCTACGCGTCCGCCGGCAGCGGCAGTCTGACGCACCTCGCCGTGGAACTCTTCAAGTCAACGGTCGGCATCAGCATGATTCATGTTCCTTATAAGGGCATGGGCGCGTCGGGCCCTGACTTGATCGGCGGCCGTGTTCACCTGGGTTTCTGGAGCATCGTTTCCGCGCAGCCGCTCGTCAGGGCCAACAGACTGCTCGCGGTGGCGGTCTCCAGCGGCCAGCGTGCGAAGGCCGCTCCGGACATACCCACGCTCGCCGAGTCGGGTGTGCCCGGCTACGCGGTCACGCAGTGGTACGGTGTCCTGGCGCCGGCGCGCACGCCGCGGCCGATCGTCGATCGCTTGAGCCGCCGGATGGCCACGGCGATCAAAAACCCCGAAGTCGCGGCCCGCGTGGCCCACGACGGAGGCGAGCCCGTCGGCAGCTCGCCGCAGCAATTCCAGGCGCATCTGAAGGCGGAACATGTGAAGTGGGCGCGGATAGTCGAGCAGACGGAAATCCGGAATAAATAAATGCGAATATTCACACAGGAGTAGGATATAGCGACCGGTGCTCTTTACAGTAACCTGCGGGCATGCGGGGAGAATAACAAGATCGTCTCTTGAATAGAGGAGGTCCAGATGAGAAACGAAGCACGCGCACTGGCGGCGGTCGCCACGATCTGGTTCGTCAATCCGATGCAGGCCGTGGCCCAGCAGTGGCCCGACAAACCCGTGCGTATCGTGGTCCCGTATCCGCCGGGCGGCGGGACGGATATCCAGGCGCGGCTGCTCTCGAACGCCTTCCAGAAGAGCATGGGGCAGAATTTCATCGTGGACAATCGCACCGGCGCTTCGGGCTTGATCGGGACCCAGCACGTCGTGGATTCCCTGCCGGACGGCAATACCATTCTCTTTGCCTCCGGCATCATCTCCGTGGTCGTCACCCTCTATGCCAAGCGCATCAAGTTCAACATATACAACGACCTCGTGCCGGTCAGCTGGATCTCCTCGACGCCACTGGTATTGTCGCTGCACCCCAGCGTCCCGGCGAAGTCCGTCAAGGAGCTGGTGGCGCTGGCCAAGCGTACGCCCGGTGGCATGAACGCGGCCGGCAACGCCGCGGGCACCACCGCCCATCTCACCGCCGAGATGCTGAACCAGGTCACCGGTATCAAGTCGACCGTGCTGACCTATCGCGGCGGGGGGCCGTCGGTGCTGGCATTGATCTCCGGGGAAGCGGATTACCTCTTCGCCACGGCGCCTTCAATCATGCCGCACCTGAGGGCCGGCAAGGCGAAAGGGCTCGCCGTCACGACGCCGAAGCGGTCCTCGGCGCTGCCCGATCTGCCGACGATGAACTCGATCTATCCGGGTTTCGAGTCCGACAACTGGTACGCGATGTTCTTCCCCAAAGGCACACCGAGACCGATCGTGGATAAGTTGAACGCGGAGATCCGCAAGGCGCTCGATACACCGGCGATAAAGGCATTCCTGCCGAACGAGGCTCTGGATCCCGTCGTCAGCAGCCCCGAGGAGCTGGCGGCGCTGCTCAGGCGCGAGATCCCAAAATACGCCAAGGTGATCGAGCTGGCGAACATCCGGCTCGACTGAGCGGCGAGGATCACTTGGTGATGACGATCTTCGCCTCTTTGACCACTTTCTTCCACTTGTCAACGTCTATCCTGAGCCTGTTCACAAACTCCGCCGGCGGGCCGCCTGCCGGTTCCAGTCCTTGATCCCCCAGCCACTTTTCAATCGCGCCCGTGTGCAACACTTTGGCGACTTCACGGTTCCACCGCGTAACGATATCCGCGGGCAGGCCCTTCGGTCCCCACAGGCCGTACCAATGAACCACCTCGAATCCAGGCACCGTTTCGCCGATAGTGGGCACGTCCGGCAAAGCGCGTGAGCGCTTGGGGGTCGTTACTCCTATTGCCCGTAGCCGTCCGGTCTTCACGTGCGGGATGCTGGTCACCAGGGTGGTCATGCTGCCGCTGACCTCCCCGCCGAGCAGAGCGATCATGGCGGGGCCACTGCCTTTGTAAGGGATCATGGTGTAGGTTGCTCCGGTTTGCAGCTTGAAGAGTTCGCCCGCCAGATGATCGAGTCCGCCAACGCCGGCCGATGCGACGTTGAGTTTGCTCGGATTCGCTTTGGAATAAGCGATGAGTTCGCTGACGCTCCTGATTGTCAGCGAGGGGTGTATCGTCAGGACCAGGGGCGTTGTTCCGATCAGGATGATCGGCGTGATGCCTGTCACGGAATCGTAAGGCAGATCGTGGAGCGCGGCGTTGGCGCCGTAGCTGCCGGAAACTACGATCAGGGTGTAACCGTCGGGATCGGCACGGACCGCTAACCCCGCGCCCAAAGTACCTCCTCCACCCGGCCGGTTATCGACAACGATGGACTGCCCGAGTACCTCGGTCAATGGCGGTCCGATCAGACGTGCGAGCAGGTCGGAGCCGCCACCGGCGGCAAATGGCGTGAGCAGCCGGATCGGCTTGGTCGGATATTTCGACTGCGCATGCACGCCTGTCACGGGAAGCGACAGAGCAATTGCGATTGCGGTGCAGAGTACGAGGTTCCTCATGATGATCTCCGAATGTCAGTGAATACGCTCAGGCCGACGGCGGAAAGCCGTACAGGGCTTGCGGATTCGCGACGAGTATGCGCTTGCGAGTCGCCTCCTGTGGCGCCCATACGGTGAGCAGGTCGAAGAGCAGCGCGTCGTCGGGCTTCTCGGCCGGGGTCGGGTGCGGCCAGTCGCTGCCCCACACCAGGCGCTCCGGCGCCGCGTCGACGTAAGCGCGCGCAACGCGGGTCGCATCGGCGTAGGTAGGCGGGCCGATTTTCGTATTCATGTAAGCGCCGGAAATCTTGACCCAGGCGCGGCGCTCATCGAGCAGCCCGCGGATTATCGGGTAGGCGGGGTGCGCGATCCCGGTGGACGGCGGGAGTTTGCCGAGATGATCGAAGACGATTTGCGTCGGCAGTCGCCGCAGTAGCGCGGCGTTATCGACGATCTGCTGCGCTTCCATATTGAGTTGCACGTGCCACCCCAGCCCCGCGATACGTTGCGCAAGCGGCTCTATCATGTCGATCGAGACCACGGCGTGTTGCGGATTTCCCACCGTGAAGCGGATGCCGCGGATGCCGGCGGCATCGAGGCTTTTCAGCTCGGCGTCCGTCACCGTCGGGCGCAGCACGGCCACGCCGCGCGCGTTGGCGATGCCCAGTTGCCTGATCGCGTCGACCGTGACGCTGTTGTCGGTCACGTAACATCGCGGCGTGACGATGACGACGCGCGTCACGCCGATGCGTTTTTGCAGCAGCCGGTAATCCTGCGCCGTGGCGTTCGGCAAACCCGGTGTGGGCGACTTGAAGCGCGCATCGTAGATGTGGATGTGACAGTCGGCCGCCTGCGCGGGCGCTTTGAGGCCGGGCGGCGCGGTGCCGGAGGAATGGGGCACTGCGTGTTGGAGGCTGCTGTCCTGCATACGAATCACTCCCGTGGTGGCTGATGCTGGAGTGTCAAGTTTACTCCGGAAAGAACTTGCCTCACCCATGCGGTTGGAATAGATTGCTGGGTGATTTGTGGCCCCCACCTTGTCAGGAGAAACTGCATGAAGATCAAAGCGGCGAATGGCGTTGCGCGCATACTCAAGGCCGAGGGCGTTCCCTGGGTGAGCTGTTACCCCACCAACCATGTGAACAATGCGCTCGGCGAAGAGGGTGTGCGCATCCTGATGATGGGCGAGGAGCGCTTCGCGGTGGCCGTTGCCGACGCTTACTCGCGAGTGACCTGCGGCAGGCAGATCGGCGTGTGCACGGTCATGTCTAACCTGAATGCCGCAGGCATCCAGATGGCGTTCGGCGCGATCGCGCAGGCGTGGGAGGATTCTTCGCCGCTGCTGGTCATCACGGAAGGCGTGAGTCAGGGCGCAAATCAGCACACGCACTTCGATATCGCCCAGGCGTTCAAGCCGGTCACCAAATGGGTGGGCAAGATCGATCGCGCCGAGTTGGTGCCAGACTACATGCGCCGCGCGTTCACGCACCTGCGCTCGGGTCGCCCCGGCCCGGTGCTGCTGATCGTGCCGCGCGATCTCGGTGAATACGACGAGGACGCGCATCCCTACGTGCCGGTGAAGGGCTGGCGATCCGGTCCGGATCCCGATGATGTCAAAGCGGCGATCAAGGCGCTGCGCGCCGCGAAGGCGCCGCTGCTGTACGTCGGCGAAGGCGTCTACTATTCCCGCGCCACCACTGAGCTGCTGCAGTTCGCCGAGGCCGCCCAGGTGCCGGTGCTCACTACGCTCAAGGGCAAGGGTGCTTTTCCCGAGCATCATCCGCTCTCGGTGGGGGTACGCGGGTCGCACTCCGCGCACTTCCTGAACAAGTGCGATTTGCTTTTCTCCGTTGGTTCCAGCCTCTTCCCCAACCGCTTCAGCCACGCCATCCCCGACCCGGGGAAGAAGACGATCGTCCAGTGCACGGTCGACCTGCTCGACATCAACCGTAGCTACGAAACGAGCATTGCGGTGATCGGTGATGCGCGGCTCACGCTGCAGGCACTCAGCGATGAGCTTGCGAAGCAGGGCGGCGGTGCCCGCAAGAATGCAGAACTCGTCGAAGAAATCCGCGCCGTCAAACAGACGTTCCAGGCGAAGTTCCGTCCCATGATGGAGTCAAATGAAAAGCCGATCAACCCGTACCGGGTGATTGGCGACCTCATGAAAGTGCTCGACCCCAAGGCTTCGTTTGTCACCGGCGACTCGGGCAATACCCGCGACCAGACCAGCACTGTCTACGAAGCACACATTCCGCGCGGCCACCTCGGCTGGGGCAACGTCTCAACTCTGGGCTTCAGCCTCGCGGGTGCTATCGGTGCGAAGCTTGCATATCCCGACCGGCAGTGCGTGAATATTACCGGCGATGCGGGCGTGTGCTACATGATGGGCAACTTCGAGGCGGTGGCGCGCTACGGCATCGGCATCACCACGCTGCACATCAACAACGGCGGCTACTCCGGGTACGGGCCGGGCTTCTGGGGCGCGGGGCACGATCCGTACACGTGGAAGGTGTCGGATCACTCTGCGGCGTGCATGTCGGCGATGGCGCGGGCCGTCGGCTGGCACGGCGAGGACGTAAGCGAGCCGTCCGAAGTAATTCCCGCGCTGAAGCGCGCGCTCGACGCCAACGCAAAAGGCCGGCCGGCCTTTCTCGAGTTCATCTGCGCGCACAATCCGGTCCACGGCGGCTGGGTGGGCCGCTGATCTATTTACTGCTTCAGCGTCAGCTGTATGAGCTTGTCGGCGCGTTCGTGCCGCTCCAGGTCGCGGCACGTTGCGATGATGGTTTCGAACTGCGCCGCCGGGATCGGCAGACCGGGAATGACTTCGCGAATGCGGCGCGTTTCTTCGGTGTAGTCCCAGATGAACTCGCGTCCGGTGGACTGCTTGGTGTAGCTCTTGCCGTCCTTGGTGAAGATCGTGATGCGCGGACCGAAAAGCGTCATCCTGTGCGACGGGATTATCGTCACCCGCTTCATCAGTTCCAGCACTTCGGGCGGAGCATCTTTGCCTGAAGCATCGGCTCCCAGGCCCCGCAGCGCGGAGATACCGCGTTTGACGACGCCGTACGCAGTGTAGAACGCCGTGCCGCCGGGCCGCGCCGGCCCATCTTCCCTGCGGCTCGGAAACGCCGGACTCGGGTACTGAGTCTCCATCCAGTTCACCACGGCTTCGACCCGCTCCACGTTTTCGTACCGGATGTCGTGCTCGGTGCAAAGCTGCGCCGTCACATCGATGTGCGCGATGTTGTAGCCGGCGAATGAATAAATCCGGTAGAGCGTTTCGAGGAACATCCAGTCCTTGCCCAGATCGGCGGCGATCTTGTCGAGGCTGGTCCTGGTTGCGCCGACAAAGCTGTGGCTGAGCAGGCCTTGGTTGTTGCCCGTGTAGGAATGATAGAAGCCGGCGTCGCCTTCGAGCACGGTCTCTCCGCCGACGTGGCCTTCGCGCGCGAGCGTAACCGCGAGCATCGCGTTGCGGGTCGCGGCGCCTTCGCGCAGCGCGCGGCCGCCGCTGCGTGCGCCTTCGACGTTGCTGCCCGCGAGGCTCGCGCACAGCGCGATCGTGCTGTTCACCTGATCTTCGGTGAAGCGCAGGATTTTCGCGGCGGCGACGGCGGCGCCAAAGATGCTGAACACCGGACCGGGATGGAAGCCGCGCGACATCACGGTCGGAATGAAGTCGGACGCCATCCGTTCCATGACCTCGTAGCCTGCCGCGAGACCCGTGAGGTAGTCCTTGCCGGAGGCGCCCGCGGTTTCCGCCGCGACGAGCGCGCCCGGGATGATCGCCGTATTCGGATGCGTCAGCATGCGAAAGGTGTCGTACTTGCCGCCGGCCAACGCCATTTCGGAATTCGCGAAGGCGGCCCCGCCTTTCGTTACTTTGCCGCCGCTCACCATGATGGTAGCGCCGTTGCGCACCCCGGTTTCTTCGTCGGTGATGAGCTTCACCGCATGCCCGCCGTCGCGCGTTTTCGAGCCGATCAATACCGATGCGAGGGTGTGGAGCGTGACTCCCTTGGCGCGATCGACGACCGCGGGCGGGAGATCTTCATAGCGCAGACCCACGACCCACTGCGCAAACTGCCGGCTGAGAGATGCCATAATGCCTCCTGGTTCGTTGAACTTTACAACATGCCGTATAGTGACCGATAAATCAAATCGAAAGCAAAAAATCATGCCCGCCGCAAACTACCTGCCCGATGTTCTGGAGACCACCGAAGCCGAGCGCCTCGCCACGGGGTTCGTGTTTACCGAAGGTCCGCTGTGGCATCCCGATGGCTACTACTATTTCGTCGACCTGCGCCGCAGCAAGCTGTACCGGATGACGCCCGGCCAGGCGCCGGTGCTGGTCAGGGAGACCGCCGGGGGCAACGGCACGACCTTCGACCTCGAGGGGCGCCTGCTCCATTGCGAAGGCGTGGGCCGGCGCGTCGTGCGCACCGGACACGACGGCAAGGTCGAAGTTCTGGCCGACCGTTTCGAGGGCGCGCGCTTCAACCGTCCCAACGATATCGTGTGCCGCTCGGACGGCAGCATCTTTTTCACCGACCCGGACAAGCGCGTGCCCTTTGTTGATCGGGATGCTTCCCCTTCCGCCCCCGTAAACAATATCTGGGATGGCGCGTGTGTCTATCGCGTGGCGCCCGACGGTACGGCCAACCGCGTGGCACACTGCGAATATCCCAACGGCCTCGCGTTCTCGCCGGACGAGCGCACGCTCTACGTCGCCAACACGCGCTCGTCAAAATACATCCACGCGCTCGACATCGACGCCGCCGGCAAGATGGTGCGCCGGCGCATCTTCGCCGACATGAACGAGGGCGACGAGCCCGGCATACCCGACGGCATGAAGGTCGACAGCCTCGGCCGTGTCTTCTGCACCGGGCCGGGCGGCATCTGGGTGTTCAACCCCGACGGAACGCGCGTCGGTATCGTCAGGTTTCCCGAACAGTCGGTGAACTTCGCGTTCGGCGGCGCGGACCTGCGGACGCTGTTTTGCTGCGCCCACACCTCGGTCTACACCCTGCGCGTCAAGGTGCCGGGGCAGCCGCATCCGTGGTACCGGCTGCGGGCGCGGTAGTGTCAGGAAGGCTGCTATTGTTCCGGCTTGATGCCGGCCTCCCGCACGAGTTGCGACCAGCGCTGGATATCGGTCTGCAGGAAATCGGCGAATTCCTTCGGCGAGTCGATCGGCGCGCGATCGACGCCAAAGCCCAGCAGCCGTTCCTGCGTTTGCCGGCTGTTCAGGATCGCAACGATGTCCTGATTGAGCCGTGTGACGATGGTTGCGGGCGTGCCCGCCGGCACCATGATGCCGAACCACGCGGTCACGTCGAATCCCGGGAAACCCAGCTCCGCGATCGTCGGCACCTCCGGCGCCAGCGCGGAGCGCTTTGCGCTCGACACGCCAAGCGCGGCGAGGCGCTTCGCATTCACGTGCGGCATAACTGAAACGACATTCGCGAAACCTGTCGCGACTTGCCCGCCAAGCAGATCGTTGAGTGCGGGTGCGTTTCCCTTATACGGGACATGGATCATCGAGAGCCTGGATTCACGCGCGAAGGCTGCCATCGCGAGGTGCCCCGACGTACCCACGCCGGATGACGAGTAGCTCAACTCGCCGGGTCGCGATTTCGCGAAGGCGATGAATTCGCGCACGGAGCGCGCAGGCAACGAAGGGTGCACGATCAGCAGCTGCGGCGCTTTCGCAACCAGCGCGACCGGCTGAAAGTCGCGCGGGAAATCGTACGGCAGCTTCGGATTGAGCACGTGATTGATCGCGTTCGTGCTGGTCGCCATGAGCAGCGTGTAACCGTCGGCAGGCGCCCGGGCGGCCGCCTCCGTGCCGATCTGCGCGCTCGCGCCAGCCCGGTTATCGACAATAACCGTTTGCCCGAGACTGCCGGTCAGCCGCTCTGCGACGAGCCGTCCCACGATATCGGTGGAACCGCCGGCCGGATACGGCATGATCAGCCGCACGGTCCTGGCCGGGTACTGCTGGGCGTCACCGTCGGTCGCGGCAAAAAGCAGGATCGCCGCGCCGATGGCCGTCAATACTCGATGCATGAACCGCCCCTCTTTTCGCGCTAGCCGGCAAGCATTGCCGTGAGCGTGCGCAAGTTTTCCATCCGTTCGATGCCTCGCAATTGCTCGAGCGCCCGCTGCGCGCCTTCGGCTCCGAGATATTTCGCGCTCTGACCCAGAAATTTGTCGTCGATCGTGGCGCGGGGGATGGGCGCGACGCGTCCCGGCGGATATTCGCTGAGCAGCGAGAAATTCCGCCCATCGTTCATCACGATGCTGACGCGATGGGGCCAACTGCGCGGAAAGTCCTGCTCGAGAGCGTCGTCGTGCACCACCCGGACCTTGCGCATGAGTGCGAGCACCTGCGGGTCGCCGCCGGCTCCCGCGGTAATTGCAGCGAGCTCGACCTTCTCCTTGACCAGCGCCAGCGCTACCGAGTATTGGTGGCTCACGACCGCGTCGAACGGTGTGGTGATCTCCGGCCTGCTGGAGACTTCGATTGATTGCCTGAAAGTCGCGACGGTAACTTCGCTGATCGAACCGGGTTCGATCTGGTGCTGGCGCTTCAGCATGAGCGCGGCTTCGGTCGGCCCATGCACGAATCTGCAGGTCGGATAGGGTTTGATCGTCACTTTCGCAAATTCATAATCCGTGCCAAGTCCCCTCGTAAGGCGCGACACGTCGCACACCGGCGCCATCACGGTACAGAAACCCAGCGGTCCCTCGAGTATCGCGGGCGGGCCTTGCACGCCCTCGGCCCGCAGCTGCGCGACCATGACGCCCGACTGCGCGGCCCGCGCGCCATGAAAAGCGGAGTCCAGCATCGAGCCGTCGATTTGATGCTGCCGCAGTCCACCCGCGGTCGCGCCGGCAAGGCCAAAAGTTTCTGCCAGCGCGGGGGCGTCGAGTTTCAAAACGCGCGCCGCGGCGGCGGCCGCGCCAAAGACGGTGCAGGTGCCGGTGTTGTGGAAGCCGGAGGCATAGTGGCCCGGGCTCACGGCCGCGGCGACGCGCGTTGCCACTTCATAACCCGCAATGACAGCGGCGAGGAACGTCTTGCCACCGATCGCATGCTTCTCGGCCAGCGCCAGGGCCGCTGCTATGACGGAGCTGCCGGTATGCAGCGTCCCCGGCTCGTACGTGTCGTCGTAGGTGTGGATGCGGCCGTGAAGCGCATTGAGGAAGGCCGCGCTTGGCGCCGGCAGCAGGGATCCCGTGCCGAGCACGGTAGCTTCGGCTGCGTTGCCCCACGCACCGGCCGCGCGCCGCGCACCCGCACACGCTGCGACTTCAATTCCCGAGTACATCACACCGATCGTGTCGACAACGTGGTCGAGCGCTTTCTCGCGCAGTGCCTGAGGCAGGTCCTGCCAGGTCAGCGTGGCTGCCCAAGCGGCGAGGATTTTGCCATGGGGTTCCATATGAGGCCTTACTCGACGCGCAAGTTGAGCGACGGCACGAGCTTGCGCCACTGCTCGATATCTTTCCGGAGGTAGACGCCAAACTGCTCGGGGGTGCTGCCGACGACTTCGGCCCCTTCGGATACGAGCCTGTCGCGAACGTCGGGTGACTTGATCGCCGTCACCATCCCGCGATTGAGCGTCGCGACAATTTGCGGCGGCGTGCCCGCGGGAAACAGCGAGCCGTACCACGAGCCCGCCGTGTAACCCGCAACACCGGACTCCGATACGGTTGGAAGCTCGGGCAGCAGCGGGGAGCGCTTGACGCTCGTGATCGCAAGCGCGCGCAGCCGACTCTGTTTCACGAGGCCCAGGACCGAGATGAGGTTAGTAAACATGAGCTGCACGTGACCGCCGACGAGGTCGGTCACGCCGGGCATGCCGCCCTTGTACGGGACGTGCGTGAGCTTCACCTTGGCCATATAGGCGAAAAGCTCCCCGGCGAGGTGCGTGCCGGACGCCGTTCCCGCCGAAGCGAAGTAGATTTCTCCCGATCGCTGGCGCGCAAGCTCGATGAGCTCACGCACGGATTTCGCGGGGACGCTGGGATGCACGACAACAAGATAGGGCGAGATCGCGAGCAGCGATATTTCAGCGAAGTCCTTGAGCGGGTCGTACTTGAGGTCTTTGCGCAGGCTCGCGTTGATGGCGTGACTGTTCGTCATCATCAACAAGGTGTAGCCGTCCGGGGCAGCCTTGGCCGTGAGTTCGGATGCGATCATCGTTCCGGCGCCGGGCCGGTTGTCGGGCACTACCGGTTGGCCAAGCGCCTCCGTGAGCTTCTGGGCGAGCGCGCGGCCGATGGTGTCGACTCCACCTCCGGGCGCGGCCGGGATGATCATGCGTATGGGCCTTGCCGGGTACGATTGCGCCATGGCCATGCTGGAGACGCCAAGCATGAGCGCCGGCAGGATTAGCACCCGAACGTTTCGCTGCATACCTCTCTCCCCGCCGCCGCCCGCCTTAGTCCGGTATCTCAACGTCGAGCAACGGCGCGTGCTGCTGCGCACCGTAGACGTCGGTGTCGCCGACGTCGCCGGATGAGATGCGGCGCGGGATCGTGCCCTTCAGCGCGAGTGCCGCCGGGTAGGGCGTGTAGAGCACGGCCTTGGGGTCGACCCCATAGAGCCTGGCGAAGAGCTGCTCGTTGATGACCCCGCTCTTCACCACCTTGTCGTAAATCTCCCTCGTCTCGAACATCAAGTCGATCGTGACTTCGAAGGGGCCCGCGTTCTTGCTCTTGCAAACCTTGGCCAGATCCCGGAGCTTCGCCATGATCAATGCACCTCCTCGTACTCGATCGGAAACATCGCGTACGGGTCTTCCGTTTTGACGACATGGAACAACGAGAACTTGTAGGTCGGTCCCACCGAAATATCGGATGGCGAGAACGGGAACGCCATGTTGCCGCTCTTGCAAAGCCGCCCCGGAAAATCCACTTTCGGAATGACCACGCGGGCGATCGCCAGCACCGCTTGCGCATCTTCCGCGTCGGGCGCGAGCACCTCGACGACGATGCCGAGCTCGTGCGAGGTGAACCGCTTCACCGGTTCCGCCGCGCCCATCACGCCGTCTTTGCCGTAGACGTGAAAGACCAGGTGGTATTTTTCGGGCGAAACCCCGAAATTGCCCGCCCGCATCGCGACATCGTCCCTGACCGTTTGCAGATACGAATCGATCTGACTGATGAGGATGGGATCGCGCGTGCCGCAGATCGTGATCGCACGAAAGCCGATGAACTCCGCGCCTTCGAGCTTGATGTCGTAAGGCCGCGTTTTCCAGCGCATGCCGCTCACGCGCACGGCGCGCCCGGACACCGCGATGAATTCACAGTCGGTCGCATCGAGGAGCCCCCCGGGTTCTTCGTGGAGCGTCGGGCTCGCGTTTTCGTGCAGGCCGTGGGTCGCGACTGAAAGCGGGGTGCAGCGCCGCGCCGGATTCAGCGGCTCGACTTCGACGTGGCCTTCGCGCACCGTTCCCATCAGGCAATCGTGGCCTTTCGGCGTGGCGGTCGCCGTTCCGCATTCGAGCATCTTGCCCGCGTACCACGACGGCGCCGGCGGCATGCCGTCGCGCATCGCACAGGCCGCCCAGGAAGCTGCATCGCTCGCGCGCGCCGCGAGCACGACCTGCGCACCGCTGTCGAGCGCCCGCATGAACGGCTCGGCGCCCATCATGCCGACGATTTTGGCCGAGCGCTCGATCGTCGGTTCGGTCAGCTCGGGCACGTTGCGCAAGGCGCTGATGCGCCCTTCGCTGAGCCAGGACTTCACTTTCGCGGGCTCCTGGTCGGCATGGATGAGCGCCATGCGAAACCTGAGGTTGTCCTCGCGCGCCACCTCGCGCGCGATTCCCGCGACTTCCTGCAGATGCGGCTCGCTGCCTGCGCCGCCGCATGTGCCGATGACGATCGGGATGCCGCGTGGCACCCCGCCCAGCAGCATCAGGCGCAGATCGCGTTTCATAGCTTTGCGCGAGTTCAGGCACTCGCCCGAACCCAGGTAGTAGGCGCCCGGATCGGTGCTGCCGCCGTCGACTCCGATGTAGTGCGGCTGCCGCGCGAGACCCGCTTGCAACGAGCTCTCGGGAAAGCCATAACCCAGGATGCTGCTCACTGAAAGCAGCCGGCATTCGTTCTCGTGTTGAGGCATGGTGTCTTCCTCTCGTCAATCCACTTTGATATTCGCTTGCCGGATCGAATCGGAGCGGATTCAAGCTTCAAGGGCAACCGCGTTATGATGAAAGTGTAGCAGTTTCGCGAATACCTCGCGGGGTATCAGGCGAGCGAGAAGTCAGACATGGCGACCAATCGTTCCATGGATACCGATCTGATCGAGGTACATTACTGCAGCACTGCCGGTTGCGACTCACCACTGTTTATTGTAGATTGCCCGATGATTCCCTTCCCAACCCGGGTTATCTCCCAGAGCGGAGTAATCTGAGTCGCCCCCACGTCGCGTCTCGCACTTGAAATCGGAGACATTCATGCTTTCGAGACTGATACGAACGGAGCGAATGGGGTCAGGTGCAGCGAGCGAATGGGGTCAGCGCTTTACTTTATAGGATGGGCGTATTAGCATCGCGGCATGTCCCGTCCACTGCGTCTGGAATTCGCCGGCGCGTTGTATCACGTCACCGCGCGCGGAAATGCGCGCGAGAACATCTTTCGCGATGATGGGGACCGAGCAACATTTCTCGATCTGCTCGGCCGCGAGATCGCCCAGCAGCGCTGGCGACTCTACGCATACTGCCTGATGGGCAATCACTACCATCTGCTCATCGAAACCCCCGAGCCAAACTTGACGCGCGGCATGCAACGGCTCAATCAGGTCTACACGCAGCGCTTCAACCGACGCCACCGACGGGTAGGCCACGTGCTTCAAGGTCGCTACAAGGCGATCGTGGTAGGCAAGGACAGCTACTTCAAGGAGTTGATCCGCTACGTGGTGCTTAACCCGGTGCGCGCGAAGTTAGTGAGACTACCTGAGCGCTGGGCGTGGTCGAGCTACCGGGCGACTGCAGGATTAAGCACGGTGCCGCCGTGGCTTGCGGTGGATGAGGTGCGCGGGCAGTTTGGCGGAAGCGGCGCAGTCTACCGCCGATTCGTTGTGCAGGGCATCGGCCTGCCCTCGGTGTGGGAGGGTTTGCGCGGGCAGATGTGGCTGGGCGATGAGAAATTTCGTGACAAGATGCAGCGCCGTCTCGGAGGCAAGCGCAGTGCTGATGTCTCCCGCGCGCAGCGCGAACCCGCCCGCCCGAACCCGGACGAACTACTTACAGAAGTTGCTAAGGCATTCGATCTTCCGCGCAATGCGGTGCTCGACCGCCGCCACGCGCAGGCGTATCGTTGTGCCGTCTATCTGCTGCGGCGGGTGGTGAACGAACCGATCGCCAAGGTTGCGCGGCGTGCCGGAATATCCGCTTCACGGGTGTCGCAAATTCAGGCCGAAGCGGAAAGCGCCAAGCCGCAGGGGCCGATGCGGATGCTGTTGGATTGCTATAAGGTAAAGCGTTGACCCCATTGTTTCAGCCATTGTTTCAGAAGACGCGCGTACCGAGAGGAGACTCAGCATGAAACTTCAAAAAGCAACACGTAGGTTTGGCGTGGCGTTGCTCGCGGCCGTGGCCGGCGCCGCTCTCGCGCAGACGGATTATCCCAACCGCCCGGTGCGGATCGTCGTGCCCTCGTCGCCCGGTGGCGGCACCGACATCCTGACGCGGCTCCTCACACCCCGGCTCTCCGAGCGCCTGGGCCAGCAGGTGGTCGTGGATAATCGCCCGGGGGCCGGCTCCATCATCGGCAACGAGATGGTGGCCAAGGCGCCGCGCGACGGCTATACGCTGCTGATGGGGATATCCACTCTCGCCATCCTGCCCTCAATGCACAAGAAGCTGTCGTATGACGCGGTGCGGGACCTCGCTCCCATCACGCAGGCGATCTCGGCGCCCAACGTTCTCGTTGTCCACCCATCGTTGCCCGTCAGGTCCGTGAAGGAGTTGATCGCTTTCGCGCACAAGCGTCCGGGAGAGCTCAATTATGCCTCGGCCGGACTGGGAACGAACCCGCATCTCTCGATGGAGTTGCTCCTCAGCTTGGCGAAGCTCAGGATGGTCCATATAGCTTACTAGGGCCTGGGCCCGGCCATGGTTGATCTGATCGCCGGACACGTCGTCGTGGCCACCGCGACGATGCTCACTGGACTCCCGCACGTCAAAACCGGGCGCCTGCGCGCGCTGGGTCTCACCGGCGCCAAGCGAAGCAATGTGTTGCCGGATCTCCCGACGGTCGCGGAAGCGGGAGTTCCGGGTTACGAGGCCGTGCAGTGGTACGGCCTTTTCGCACCGGCGAAAACGCCCGGGGCAATCATCGGCAAGCTGCATGGCGCGATGACGGGCGTCCTGCATAGCCCCGCAGTCCAGGAGAATTTCGCAAGCGATGGCGTGGAGCCGGTGGGCAACACGCCGGACGAATTCGCGCGCTTCCTGCGCAGCGAAACCGACAAGTGGGCCAAGGTCGTGCGCGGGGCCGGCATCGAGCCGCGGTAATCAGCGGGCGCCGCGAAGGCCAGGTTCTTCCCGATGCCTTCCTGCCTTGCCCCGGGCATCGCCCAAGACACGATGATCTCAATTCGCCTGTATGCCCGCCGCCTTGATCACTTTCGCCCACTTGGTGATTTCGGAGCGGATGAACGCGTCGAATTCTTCGGGTGTGCTGGTGAGAACTTCCGCGCCGAGCCCGGTGTAGCGCTCGCGGGTTTCGGGCAGATTGAGTTGCCGCACCAGTTCCCGATTCAGCCGCGTGATGATGGGCTTGGGCGTGGCGCCCGCCGCGAGCAGGCCATTCCAGATATTTGCCTGATAGCCGGGCACGCCGGCCTCGGCAATGGTCGGCAGTTCGGGCGCGAGCGGTGAGCGTTGCGCGCCGGTGATGCCCAGCGCTTTCAGTTTACCCGAGCGTATGTGCGGCAGCACGGACGTGAGGCTCGGCAGTGCGGACTGAATGTGGCCGGCGATGACATCGGTGGTCGCTTGCGCCGTGCCTTTGTACGGCACGTGGGTGAGCGTGATTCCGGCCATCATGTTGAGCAGCGCGCCCGCCATGTGAGCGGGCGAGCCGTTGCCCGAGGAAGCGAAATCAATCCGCCCCGGCCGTGTTTGCGCGTACGCGATCAGGCTCTTGATCGAATCAGCGGGAAAACCGATCGTTACCACGAGCACGATCGGCGTGGCGCCGGTGAGGCTGATCGGCGCCAAATCCCGCAACGTGTCGTAGGGCAGTTTTTTCATCAGGCTGACGTTGGTCGCGTGTCCCACCGCGATGAGCAGCAGCGTGTGGCCATCGGGCGCCGAGCGCGCCACGAGTTCGGTGCCGATGATGCTGTTGGCGCCGGGACGATTATCGATCACGACCGGCTGGCCCAGCGCCTCCACCAGCCGCTGCCCGACGATTCTTCCCAGGATGTCGGCGTTGCCGCCGGGCGCGTAGGGCACGATCAACCGGATCGGGCGCGCAGGGTAGGTGTCGGCGGCGTTCGCGGCAACGCAGGTTATCGCGACGCTGGCGGCGGCGATCAGTACCCCTCGCGTGATGTCGGTCAGCATAATCGTTCCTCGAACCGTCCAGATTTGGCAATCTTGGGCCGTGTTGATTACAGTGAACAGGGTCAGCGCGCGCGAAGCGCACGCTACCGCGCTATGAAGTGCTGCGCAGGCGGGATTTGCTCCACGCCCTGCTCGAGAAACCAAGCGACGATTTCTTCGTGCCGGGCGAACCACACATCGGAAAAACTCGCGAGGTGGCGCAGCACTTTCGCGAACATCGCGCTCATTAGCGGCCGCCCGCCGAAGTGGCCGTGAAAACCGATATGCAACAAGCCCAGCCGTTCCTGCGAGTAGAGGTATTCGAAGGTGTTCGTGTAGGCGTCGTAGAAATCGCGCGGGCTCGCGCGCAGCACCCGGTTATCGACAAAATCGCTCCACGGGAGCGCGACGATCGTCCCGCTCGGCGTTTTCTCCAGGCGCGGAAGAGTCGTATCGAGCGCGTCGGCGTGCCACTTCACTCCCTCCTTCACCAGCAGCCCGGCGGTTGCTTCATTCCAGGAGTACACCGGCGTCGCCCAGCCATCGGGGCGCGTGCCCGAGTGCTGCTCCAGAATATCCAGACAGCGGCGGATCGTCGCCTGCTGCTGTTCGATGCTCATTTCCAGCAGGTACTCGTTCTGCGCGTAGCCGTGCGCCGCGATGCGATGTCCGCCGTTGACGATCCCACGCACGAGCTCGGGATAAGTCGCGGCGCTGAGCGCGTTGGCAAAAACGGTCGCAGGAACGCCCGCGTGCTGCAGCACGTTGAGTATGCGCCACACGCCTTCTTCACCTCCGAACTGTGACCACTGACGGCCCGGCAAATCGATCGCGCCGGGCCTGAGCGGTGTCGTGCGCGGGAAATAAGTCGGTGATTTGCCTTCGGCCCACGTCTCGAGCAGCACGCCCACCAGCACGGCTACGCGTTTGCCGTCGGGCCAGGAAATCGTCGCCTGCGTCATATCGGACACCTCATTTCGGCTGGATATTCGCGGCGCGCGCGACTTTCGTCCACTTCTCCACTTCCGCTCTGACCGCTTTCGCGAATTCCTGCGGCGTATTGCCGATCGGCTCCTCGCCCGCGAGACGCTTCTTGGTATCGGGATCACGCAAAGCGGCGACCGTCAGGGTATGCAACCGGGACACGATGCGCGGCGATGTGCCTGCCGTCGCGAACAAGCCGAACCATTGCAGCGCTTCGTAGTCGCCGTAGCCCGCCTCGGTGACCGTCGGAACATCCGGCAGCGCCTCGATGCGCTTGCGGCTCGACACGGCGAGCGCCCGCAGCTTCCCGGCTTCGATGTGCGGCCGCGCGGAAATCACATTCACGAGCATTGTCGCGACGTGGCCGCCGGCCACATCCGTCAATCCCGGCGCTACGCCTTTGTACGGTATGTGCGTTATTTGCATGCCGGTCAAGATCTTGAGGAGTTCCACCGCCAGGTGCGGCACGCTGCCTTCGCCAGGCGACGCGAAAGTGAGCTCATTCGGACTTTTCTTGGCGAGAGCGACCAGTTCGTTGATGGATCGTGCGGCAATCGCCGGATGAACCACCAGCACCTGTGCTGACGCGACCACCTGCGTTATCGGGACGAAATCCCGCACCACGTCGAAGCGCGGATTCCTGGTCACGAGATGGATGCTTGTGATCGTGGTCGGCGCGACGAGCAGCGTGTAGCCATCGCCGGACGCTTGCGCTGCAATCTGATACCCGATGAGTCCGCCTGCGCCCGCGCGATTCTCGATAACGAACGATTGTCCGAGCGCCGCGGAGAAATGCGCGCCGAGGAGACGCGCAATCGTGTCAGTCCCGCCGCCCGGCGAAGACGGCACGAGTATGCGCACAAACTTCGTCGGCCAGGCCGTTTGCGCATGGCCGTTGGTCACGAGGAACAACGCTCCAAGGATTGCTGCCCACAACTTCATCGTTACTCTCCTCAATGCTCGCCGGTTACTGCTCACCCACTAATACGGCGTCGTGTGTACCTTCCCCGTGTTGTCCACGTACCACCGCTCGCTCGCTAACGGCTTGCCTGCGATGCGGTCCGCCATCCATTCGGACATCATCGTATACGGGTTCGGGCCGAGATTGGCCGACGGCACGAATCCGACCGAATGCTTCGACTCCTGGTAGACAATGAGCTGCCGCGGTGCATGCATGACCGAAAACATTTTTTCGGTGTATTCGAGCGGACTCAACTCTTCGGCTTCGCCGGCGACACAGAGATAGGGCACTTTGATGCGCTCGGCATATCCTTCCCAAGTCAGGGTCTTCCGGAATTCGTCGAACGCCCCTTCGTCGGTGTAGCCCGACATCCACATGAAGCGTTTTTTGAAAGTGGGCGACGCTGCTTCGAATATGGTGTGACAACCGGGCTCGAGACAAGTCATCACGACAGCGCAGGCGCGAACCCGCGGCTCGCTGGCGGTCAGGATCGTGCCGAATAACGAGCCGAAGCTTCTGCCGGTCACGCCAATCTGCCCGGGATTGATTTCAGGCCGCGCGACCAGCCAGTCGACGATGGCCGGCCCCGCCGCGATCCAGTTTTCCATGCTGACATGGATGCCGAGTAGAGGCGCCTCGTTTTGACCCGGACCGTCGATCGCGAGCACGGCAAAGCCGCGGCCGAGCCAGCGATCACCGTATAGCGACACCGCGATTTCCTTGAAGCCATCCATACCCGGAATATCGATCACGACCGGCACTTTCCCGCCGTTGTAATTCAGCGGCAGATGAAACCAACCGGGCAGGTGTTTGCCTTGGAACGGAATCCAGACCGGCTCGACCCGATGATCGGACAGCCGGGCGTAGCTTTCATAGCATTCCCGCTTGCGCTGATTCAGCGCGATGTTCTTGTCGTCGTTGTCGTGAAACGGCCACTGGGCTGCGCCCCAGTGCACCGCCGCCATGAAATAGTTGTCGCGCGCAGTGACCATCCAGCCCTGTTCCTCCGCACCCCGGGCTTTCGCTTCGCGACGCTTCGCCGTCGCTTCGAACGCGGGCGACAGGTCTGCATACTTCTGTACGCGATGCCGAATGAGGGCAAAATCGGCACTGGCTTCCATGCCACACGGAAAGTTCAGATACATCGTGCGCGGCTGGTCCCAATCAGGCCCGTTCGCGCGGATCACGTTGTCGAGCAGCCAGCGTTGTTCCGCAAAACGTCGCACGTGCGGATCGCCTTTAGCGCTGCGTGAGTAGGCTGGAAGTTTGGAGCTCATGGGCTGCCGGACATCATATCCGGTAACGCCATTGCTTGCACCGGTTCGCGGTAAATCTTTCGGATGATCGCGGGCGGCGTGCCGGCAGGCGCGCGGATGCGAGTGACCCACATCGTGATTGCAACGCTGTAGCACCGCTGTGCTACACTGGGCCTCTCGTATCGAGGATTGCTTATGTCTACCACCACAATTCGCCTGCCGAAAGATCTCAAAGCACGGCTCACCCGTGCGGCTGCGCGAGCCGGGACGACACCGCACGGCTTGATTCTTGAAGCCATCGCCGAGAAGACCGAGCTCGAAGAACGCCGGTCGGAGTTTCTCGATACGGCCGAGCAGCGCTACGCTGACATCGTCACCTCCGGCAAGACGGTGCGGTGGAGCGAAATGCGCCGCTATTTGGAACGTCGCCTCGCGGGAATGAGGGCCTCTCGCCCGAAGCCTCGTCGCCTGGCACGTTAGGCATGTCGCGCATCGAGCTGGCGCCTGAGATCGCGGATGACTTTGAGCGCATTCTCGATCATCTGGTGAAACAGGAGGTGGCAGACTCGGCATCCCGAATTCACGACATTATTCGGGCCATCGATGTGCTCGAGCGCAACCCGCAGATTGGCCGAGTGGTACGGGCCGACCTCAGGGAGCTCGTGATTGGACGCGGTGCGCGCGGCTATATTGCGTTGTATCGACACGTCGCAGAGATTGACACCGTGTTCATTCTGGCCATCCGCGGCCAGAAAGAGGCGGGCTACGCACGAAACCCGGCTTGACTGAGGATTCTGGAACGAGGGATGACCGGTTGGGATCGACAGCGGAAATTCAAACCGCCACCGTACACCAGAAGCCAGTTTCGAACATTCACTTTCTTCCGGACTGCAATTTCGGCGTGCGATGCCGGTCCTCGGGATCATCCCAGCCCTTGAAGCGCGGCGGGCGCTTCTCGGCGAAAGCCCGCCGGGATTCCATCAGGTCTTCTTTCGCGCCGTGGTCCTTCAGGCGCGCCGCGAGCTCCTCGAGTTCATCCGGCACGCGCGGCCGCAGGGCGCGCATCATGATCAGAGTATTGACACGGGAAGCCGGCGGCAGCGTCAGCAGGTGCGCCGCCATCTCGCGCGCCGTGGGCAGAAGTTGGTCCGCATCCACGAGCCGGTTCAGGAATCCGAATTCATGCAGCCGCTCGGACGTAAAGCGGAACGCGAATGCCAGCTCGGTCGCCACCGTGTGCGGCAGGTTGCCGTTAACCCCGTGATCGTAGCCTCCCAGCAGCCAACGCTTCGCCTCGGACGATTCGAAAGTCGCGCCGCGGACTGCCACCCGCAGGTCCGCCCGCTCGACCAGTTTGAAGCCGCCACCCATGGCGAATCCGTTGATCGCCACGATCACCGGCTTGTCGAGCGTCCCGTCGTTGTAAGGATTTTCGAGCTGCGCAGACGCGGCGGAGCTTCCGGCCGTGCCGCGCACGACGGATTCCTTCATGTCCTCGCCGGCGCAAAAGGCGCGCCCGGTGCCGGTGAAGATCGCGACTTCCAGCTCGCGGCTGTCGCGAAACTCGCACCACGCTTCCGCCAGCCCGCTGCGCATCTCCGTGCCGAGCGCGTTCAGCCGCTCCGGCCGGTTCATCCGGACCACCATCACGCCTTCGCCCCGCTCGATTTCGACCATGCTCATGTCAACCTCCGTTTTCCTAATCGATGCGTATGCCCGCCGTCTTCACGAGCTTCTCATATTTCGCGAGGTCGTGCTTGATGAACACCGCGAACTGCGCGGGCGAGCTGCCGATCACATCGATGCCTTGCACGGCAAACCGCTCTGCGACTTCGGCCGAACGCAGCGCGCGCAGGACCTCGGCATGCAGCTTGGTAATGATGGCCTGCGGCGTTCCCGCCGGCGCGAGCAGTCCATGCCATGCGGACTGCTCGTAACCGGGTAGCCCCGCCTCCGCAATCGTCGGCACGTCCGGCGCAGCCGGCGTGCGCTTGGCCGTGGTCACTCCAAGCGCCCGCAGTCTGCCGGTGCGCACGTGCGGCATGGTGCTTGGCGTGGTCCCGAAGTACATCGAGATCTGTCCCGCCATCAGATCGATTACCGCCGCGCCGCCGCCTTTGTACGGGATGTGCACGATCTCGATGCCTGCCATCGTCCGGAACAACTCGCCGGAAAGATGATTGGAGCTGCCGATACCGGCGGAGGCGTAGGTGAGCGCGCCGCGGCGGGTTTTCGCGAGCGCGATGAGTTCCCTGACCGACTTCGCCGGTACGGAAGGATGGACGGCGAGCACGTTGGGCGCCGTGTCGAGCAGGATCACAGGCGCGAAATCTTTCACCACGTCGTAGGGCAATTTTTTGTAGAGCGCCGCATTGGCGGTATTGGGTACGCCGCCGATCAACAGCGTATAGCCATCGGGGGCAGCGTGCGCGACCAGTTCGGTGCCGATGTTCGTGCCGCCGCCGGGGCGGTTGTCGACGATGACCTGCTGCGCCCAGGACTCCGAAAGTTTTTGCGCCAGGGTTCGGCCCACGAAATCCACGCCGCCGCCCGGGACGTAGGGCACCACGAAACGTACCGGACGGGTGGGATATTCCTGCGCGCAAGCCGGAGCGGCCAGGATGGCGAATATCGCCAGTGCGGCGACCAATCCGCTTGAATTTCGCATCACTCCTCCCAAGCGGTTTTATCGCTATTGTGGTAATTGCCCGGCCATCGCGGCTCGGATGCGGGCCACGGCTGCCGCTTTCTCGCGATCACGCTCGGCGCATAACGCAGCCCAGTCCAGGGTGTCGCGGGCGCGCGCCGCTTCGTAACCGTCGATAATCTGGCCCTCAATTTCTTGCCACGTTTCACCAGTCCCGGCGAGTTGATGATGTTGCTCCAGTACCCGGCGCGCATCGCGCACGTCGTCTTCGGTTGGAGTAAGACCCACGGTATGGCCATCTACTACCGCCGGATTGAGCCCGCCGCCGCCGAGGTGAAAACCGCATTTGCGGGCAGCTTCGGCCTGGCGCAATGCACGGTTCGGATCGCTGACGCTGCCCGTGGTATTGGCCACAAAGGGCGCGCCCCGCACGCCCAGTCCCAGTGTGCGTGCCGCGAGTTCCGCTTCGCCCTTCGGGTAGACGAACTGATCGAAGTCGACGAACATCTCTACGCCCAGGTCGCGCGACAAATCGTAGCCGCCCGTGGTCGCGCCGAATTCCCGGATACGCGGACTGGCAGACGCAATCTCGAAGATGTTGGCTACGCCGACCGCAGTCTCGATCCCGGCATCGATCTCGATCGTGCCCGGTTCGATTCCGCGCTCGCGTTCGAGGCGCGTGATGATTGCGTCGAGCAGACGAACCTCGCTGGCATGCTCGGTCTTGGGATACTTGATGCGCTTCAGACCTGGCCATACCGCGGCCTCCGCATCCGCCTGCACGAAGTCGTGATTGATGCGCGTGAACGCCTCGGCCCCGCCCTTGGAAACGTTGGGAATGGCGTCTTTGACGAGACTTCTGGCGTAAGCCTTCAGATGCTGCGGGACGGAGTCCTCGAGGTCGATCACGATGAAGTCGCAGCCGCGGCGCCACGCATGGTCGATAAACCGGGGCGTAACCACCGGCATGGTCAGTCCGGAACGGCGCACGGATGGTCTGGACATATTTTCCTTTAGCCAAAAGCCCGATTGAGCGGTTCGACCTGGTTCGAGCGCAGGCACATCGCGCCTTTGAAACCGATGGCCCGGCCGCGCTGCGCCGCCTGGAAGGTATGCTCCGGCGTCGCGAGCAATCCGCGGTCCGGCGCGCGCCACCATGCGCCGATGGGAGTAACACCAGCGGCCCCGGCGATGATGATGAGCCGTTGCATGAGATACGGCAGCAGATGAATTTCACCCGACGGTTCCGGACGCAGATCCATGCTCAGGTCGGCGCGACCCAGCGTCAGGCCCGCTACGCGCGGGCTCGCGCCAGCGATATCGTACGCGGCATGATTGCCGCGCGCCGTTTCCAGCGCCGCGATGATCTTCAGGGCGCCGGGGAGCAGGCCGCGCACTTTCTCCAGGCGATCGAGCAACGCAGCGGCATCCTCGATCTGGCGGGGCGATTCGGCGCGCGACATCACGATCCCGCTGAGACCCGGCCAGACGCACGCCTGCAAATCGACGTAAAGGAAATCGGGATCGATCTGCGCAAAAACCTCGGCGCCGCCAGCCTTGACGGTGTAAATCGCCGCCTGAAAATTCTCCCGGGCCGCGTGCTTGTCCTTCTCCACCACCAGCTCGAAGAGATCGAGCACGATCGCATCGGCGCCTGACTGCGCTGCCTGCGCTATCAGTTCCGGTTTCGACATCGGCACCAGGAGCCACGATCGGCGCATCGTCTTACTCATGTGATTTGCTTAGAAACCGCTCGACGAGCGCCAGATAATCGCCGGGCCGCTCGTCGCTGGGATAATGGCCCAGCCCCGGCATCGTGACAATCTCGACCTGCGGCAGGGCCCGCCGCAATGCTTCCTGGGTTTCGGACGGAACGATCGTGCTGGCCCCGCCCAGAATATAAATGATCGGCGCCTTGATCCTGCGGACAGTTGCCCAGAGTTCGGTGGGCACGAAGCCATTGAGGATGGCGGGGTCTCGCTTCCAGACGATGCGTCCTTCCGCATTCTGTTTCGAGCCATGCTGAACGAAGTTCCGCAGCACCGCCGTGGCCGTGCGCGGATAGTCGCGCTGCGCCTGCGCGAACAGTTCGTCAGCGGAAGCCCAGCCATTCGCCTCCTGGCTCATGCGCGCCGCGCGGCGATTGGAGACTGTGGGAGGACGCTCCGGGCCCACGTCCTCGGAGATTACGGCGGAAACCAGTTCCGGATGCAATCCGGCGAACACCTGCGCGACCCGGCCGCCCGTCGAGTTTCCCCAAAACACGATGTTGCGCAGCTGAAGTTGCGCGACGAGGCCTTCGATGTCCCTGACGTAATCCTCGACGAGATAGGCGCCCTGCGGATCCCAGCCGGAATCGCCGTGGCCGCGCATATCGACGGCGATGACGTGGTAGCGCTGGCTGAAGTGCGGCGCGAGATGGTCGAACGTGTGCGCCACCCGCGCGATGCCGTGCAGCAGGATCAGCGGCTGCTTGCCGCTGGCGCCCCAATCGAGATAATGGATGCGAAGGCGGTTGACGGCAACGTTGCGATCGACGGGCTCGACATGCGCCACCGATTGGGTTCTAGCGTTGCTCATTATTTTCCGCGCGTTTCAAATGTAGTGAATTGTATCAGGCAGCGGCAAACCGCGTTTTTGTTGCGCTGCAGCGACGGAGCGCCGTCTCAAGACATGGCGGCGAAATCATTCTGGTCAAGTTGATCCAAATCAAACGCTGTGCGTACCCAGTCGGTACCATACGTGTCGCCGTCGCTGTTTCGCGTGTTCATGAAGCTATTGTTGCCACCTTGTGACCAAAGGTTTTTTATGTCCACAACCATCAGATCGATCATTGAGGATCAGGAACCCCTCACTGCCCCGGCAAGAATGACTGTCGTCGAGGCGGCCCGCCTGATGAAACAGAGCAAGTTCGGGGCCGTAATGGTGGTGGAAAACGGCAGGCTCGCCGGAATTTTCACCGAGCGTGACGCGCTGTTTCGTGTCGTAGCGGAGGGGCGTGATGCAAAGATCGTCCAGCTCGCCGATGTCATGACGCGCGAACCCCAGACCATCCATCCCGATCGACCGCTCGTCGATGCACTTCACGTTATGCATGCAAGCGGGTTTCGGCATGTGCCGGTAGTCGAGGATGGCCGTCCCATCGGCATGGTTTCCGCGCGCGACGCTCTCGGCGAAGAACTTGAAAACTTCGTGTACGAGATGGTTCGTCAGAAGCAGGTCAAAGATGTTGCACTTTAGCCGGCACGCTATTGCGCTGCTGCAGGCTTGCTGGATTGGCATCGCACGGTTCGGGCGCGGCGATGTCACTGCGCCCGGTTTGAGTGGCTGTGGAAGGGGCTGTAGCGTGTCAACCATATGCCAGGCCCAAGCGTTGAAGCCTACGACCCCGGAAGGGGCGCGACTTTAATCGTCTGATAGGAGATCAAATGAAGAAGATGTTGTTGGTGCTGGCTGCAGCGGGGGGCATGGTGATGGCGGGCGCCGCCTATGCGGCGGACGCAGGCGGCGACTTGGCAAAAGCCAAAGGCTGCCTGGGCTGCCATGATGTTGCCGTAAAGAAAGTCGGACCGGCATATAAGGACGTTGCCGCCAAGTACAAGGGTAACAAGGACGCCGCAGCAACGCTGATCGCCAAGCTCAAGGACGGCAAGGGCCACATGAAGGTCGCGGCATCTGACGCGGAACTGAAAACCCTCGTTCAGTGGGCGCTGTCGGCAAAATAGCCGGTCGGCGCGTGACAAAAAAAGCTGGCCGCGTCCAGTTTTTTTTGCTTCAGAAGACGCTGCTGAAATGTATGAGCGCGCCTGCGATTCAGCCTGGTTGTCCGGGAACCCGCCTGGCTTGAGACGGTTGGAAGTCGTAACCCTTGCCGCGGGCGTCCGACAGGCATTCCTCGTAATCCTTGTAAGTCGCATGCGATTCCGCGACGACTTCCCGGTGCACGGAAAGCTGCTGCCACTTCCACCGATGGTTGTGGTCCATGTAGAAACGCCAGATGAGATTTGTCGCTGGATTTGTCATCGGCTCGACCAACTGAGGGTTGTCGCTGGAATCGGGAACGATACCGGGCTAAGCAAGAATATCGTCGACCTGCTCCTGACGGATCCACTCGTAGATGAAGTCTTCCAGTTCCGGGCCGAGGGCATCGCGGGCAGTGACCATTCCGATGGGCCGCCCATCTTCCACGACCGGCACGTGTCGGAAACCATTTACGCGCATGACATGTAGCGCATCCGCGAACGGTTTATCGGGATGAATGACATGGGGGGTGCGGGTCATGACCTCCGAGATCCGGGTGGTTTGCGCATCACGTCCCTCTGCACTGACTTTGAACAGCGCATCGCGTTCGGTGAAAATTCCGACCAGCTGGCCGTTTTCCACCACCATGACGGCGCCGCACTGGTTCTGCTTCATCAGGCGGGCAGCTTCGCCGACCGTTGTTTGCGCCGGGGCCGTCAGGGGTTCCTGTTGCTCGATGATCATTCTGATGGTTCGGGGCATGCTGGGCCTCCACTGCAGGGCGTTGCGATCGTGAAATCATGCTACGCCCCCCCGCGGGTGCGGTCAAACTGGGGTAAACGCTCAATCAACTTTGACGCCGGCGGCCGCCCACACCTTGGTCCGCATCCTGATCTCGCCGCGAACGAGCTTGTCGAACTCGTCGGGTGTGCTCCGCACGGCTGCGGCTCCCAGGCTCGCGATCCGCTCCTTGATGTCGGGGAGTTCGACGATGCGGCCAATTTCGCTTGAAAGCAGGTTGACGATCTTGCGCGGGGTCTTGCCCGGTGCGAGGACCCCGTACCATCCCTGGTATTCGAATCCGGCCAGCCCCGCCTCCGCGATCGTCGGCACCTCCGGCATCGGCGGGGCGCGCTGCGCAGTGGTCACTCCCAACCCCAGTACCCGCCCGCTCTTGATGTATGGCACTGCCGCCATGATGGGCGAGAGGAAATAATCCACGCGGCCGGCGACCATGTCGTTGAATACTTCGGGCGAGCCCCGGTACGGAACGTGCACTACATTGATGCCGGCGGTCAGCTGAAACAACGCGGCGCCGTAATGAGGTCCGCTGCCGATGCCGGACGAACCGAAGTTGAGTTGGCCCGGCTTCTGCTTCGCGAGCGCGATCAGTTCCTTGACCGACTTCGCCCCGAGACGGGAAGCGACCACCAGGATCAGCGGAGTGCTCGCGATCTGGGTGATGCCGGTAAAGTCTCTGACCGGGTCGTAGGGGAGCTTCCCGGCATACAGCGCAGCACTCCCCGCGAAGTTGGACCCGGTCGTCGTGAGCGTGTGGCCGTCGGGGGTCGCCTCGGCGACGATATTGAAGGCGACAATGCCGCCGGCGCTCGCACGGTTGTCCACCACGATCTGCCGGCCGAGCGTCTCCGCCAGCCTGGGCGCGATGATACGCGCGATGATGTCGGTCGCGCTGGCGGGCGTGAAGGGCACAATCATTCGAATCGGCTTGGTCGGATACGCGGGTTCTTTGGAGATTGTTTGCGCGGTAGCCGCGGCGGAAATGCCCGCAGCGGCGAGCACGAGCAGCGTTTGCAGCAACGGTTGCTTCATGCGCTTCTCCTGAAGTGAGGGAGTTTCGTGGGGTGACCCATTAAACACCCAAGCCCGCCCCGTTGTCATCTGTGGTGCCGGGAGGGGGAATCGAACCCCCACGGTATGGGAAATATTTAGCTCCGACATGACCTGCTGCGCAGATCAGTCTCCACTGAAATCCGGCACCGCAACTGGCGTTGCCGCTGGTGCCGGGAGGGGGAATCGAACCCCCACGGTATGGGAAATATTTTAGCTCCGACATGACCTGCTGCGCAGATCAGTCTCCACTGAAATCCGGCACCGCAACTGGCGTTGCCGTTGGTGCCGGGAGGGGGAATCGAACCCCCACGGTATCGCTACCGCCGGATTTTGAGTCCGGTGCGTCTACCAGTTCCGCCATCCCGGCCGCGCGGCGGATTATCCCGCAATCGGCTACCCGCTACAATATCAAAACGGTTTGTGACCGGCCTATGAAGCTTTCGGATTTCGATTACGAACTGCCGCGGGAATTGATCGCGCAGTTTCCCGCTGCCACGCGCAGCGCGAGCCGGCTGCTGCATCTTGACGGCAGGAGCGGCGAACTGCGCGACCGCCGGTTCAGCGACCTGCCGCAACTGGTGAATGCGGGCGATGTGCTGGTGCTGAACGACACGCGCGTGATCAAAGCGCGGCTCGCTGGGCGCAAGCAAAGCGGCGGCCGGATCGAAGCGCTGGTCGAGCGCGTGCTCGATCGTGAGCGGGTGCTGGCACAGGTGCGCGCCAGCAAGAGTCCGCGCGCGGGAACCCGGTTGCTGTTCGCGGAGAACGCGGCCGCTGAAGTGCTCGGCCGCCAGGGGGAATTCTTCGAGCTGCGTTTCGTCGACTGCGACGATGTCCTGGCGCTGCTGGAGCGCGCGGGCAGCGTGCCGCTGCCACCCTACATCACGCACCAACCCGATGCCGGTGACGCGGCACGCTACCAGACGGTCTACGCGCGCGCGCAGGGCGCGGTGGCCGCGCCGACCGCGGGATTGCATTTCGACGATGCGTTGCTCGCCACGCTTAGTGCACGTGGCGTCGTGCTCGCATGGCTGACACTGCACGTAGGCGCCGGCACGTTTCAGCCGCTGCGCGCCGAGGACCCGGCCGGGCACCAGATGCACAGCGAATGGTACTCATTGCCGCAGGCCACCGTCGATGCCGTCAACGCCGCGCGCGCGGTGGGCCGTAGCGTGATCGCGGTCGGCACCACGAGTTTGCGCGCGCTCGAGTCCGCGGCCGCCGCGGATGGATTGCATGCCGGCAGCGCCGAGACGCGGCTGTTCATTGTGCCGGGCTACCGCTTTCGCGTGGTCGACCGGCTGATCACCAATTTCCACCTGCCGCGCTCGACGCTGCTGATGCTGGTCAGCGCGTTCGCCGGCCTGGACAATACCCGCCGCGCGTATCGCCACGCGGTCGAGAGCCGCTATCGCTTCTTCAGCTACGGCGATGCGATGCTGATCGAACGTCGCGACGCGTGACAGCGTGCCGCGCGTTCAGGGCTGGTCTGCCATTTTGCGCAACGCGTCGCCTGTCACGCGAAACAGCCGCCATTCGCCCATCTGCTGCGCCCCCATCGCTTCATAAAAACGGATTGCAGACTCGTTCCAATCGAGCGCCATCCACTCGAAGCGCCCGCAGCCGCGCTCAACTGCAATCCGCGCGACCGCGATGAGCAACGCCCGCCCGTAGCCGCGATGCCGGCGGGCCGGGCGCACGAAGAGGTCTTCGAGATACAGGCCCTTGCGGCCCAGAAAAGTCGAATAATTATGGAAGTAAAGCGCGAAGCCGACCGGTTCGCCAGCGCTGATCCCGATCAGCGCTTCCGAGTTGGCCTCCGGCCCGAAGAGCTCGCGTTCGAGGTGCGCCTCGGTGGCGACGCAAAAATGCGTCAGCTGTTCGTATTCAGCCAGTTCGCGGACCATCGCGAACAGCGCCGGTACATCGGCGCGAGCCGCATTGCGTATGAGTAGCCCGTCTGTCATCGTGCGGCCCTCCGGTTGGCGGCGCGCGGCGCTGGCGCGCGCGCGTCGGCGCATGGATAATACCTGCCAAATCCAGAGCCTGCAGCCGCAATGAGCAAACCAGCACCCGAAACCCGCGACCGCTACCCGCATTTCCTGACCATCACGACGCGCTGGATGGACAACGACGTCTACAGCCACGTCAACAACGTCGTCTATTATTCGTGGTTCGACACCACGGTCAACGAATACATGTTGCGCGAAGGCGTGTTGAGCATGGAGGAAGGGCCGATCTGTCTCGTGGTCGAGACCGGGTGCCAGTACTTCAGTCCGATTTCGTTTCCGGACACCGTCCATTGCGGTCTGCGCGTCGCGCATCTCGGCAGCTCCAGCGTGCGCTTCGAGATCGGCATCTTCCGCAACGCTGAGCCCGCCGCTGCCGCACAGGGACATTTCATCCACGTCTGTTGCGACCGCGCAACCCACCGCCCGATCGCGATGCCGGAAGACATGCGCGCCGCGCTCGAAAAGCTGCGCTCGTGATTGACTTCAAAGTTACTGCGGTCGATCGTGTGGCACGCGTGGGGCGCATCACGCTCGCGCACGGCACGGTCGACACGCCGGCGTTCATGCCGGTCGGGACCTACGGTACCGTGAAAGCGATGAGCCCGGCCGAGTTGAAGGAAATTGGCGCGCAGATTATTCTCGGCAATACGTTCCACTTGTGGCTGCGCCCCGGGCTTGAGGTGATCGCGGCGCATGGCGGGCTGCACCGCTTCATGGGCTGGGACGGCCCGCTGCTCACCGATTCCGGCGGTTTTCAGGTGTTCAGCCTGGGGGTGCTGCGCAAGATCAGCGAAGAGGGCGTCAGGTTCCAGTCGCCGGTCAATGGCGACGCGTGTTTCCTGACGCCCGAGGAATCGATGCGCATCCAGCGCGTGCTGAATAGCGACATCGTGATGGTGTTCGATGAGTGCACGCCGTATCCGGCCAGCCCCGATGAAGCCCGTGCTTCAATGGAACTCTCGCTCCGCTGGGCCGAGCGCAGCAAGCGCGAGTTTAACGCCGGCGCGAGCGCCGCGGAAAGCAACGGCAATGCGCTGTTCGGGATCGTGCAGGGCGGCATGTATGAAGCGCTGCGCGACCGCTCGCTCGCGGGGCTGACCGCCAACGGCTTTGATGGCTACGCGATCGGCGGTCTTTCGGTCGGTGAACCGAAGCACGACATGCGTCGCATCCTCGACCACACTGCGCAACAGTTGCCCGCCGACAAGCCGCGTTACCTGATGGGCGTGGGCACGCCGGAGGATATCGTCGCGGCGGTCGCATCCGGCATCGATATGTTCGACTGCGTGCTGCCGACGCGCAACGCCCGCAATGGCTGGATATTCACGCGCCACGGCACGCTCAAGCTCAGGAACGCGCAGTACCGCGACGACGTGGCGCCGCTCGATGCGGCATGCGGTTGTTATACCTGCCGCAATTTCACCCGCGCCTACCTGCATCACCTGCAGAAAGTGAACGAAATCCTCGGCGCGCGGCTCAATACCTGGCATAACCTGCATTACTTCCTCGAACTGATGCACGGACTGCGCGAGGCGATCGCGCAGCGGCGGCTGGCTGATTTCGTCGCCGAATTTGAGCGGATGCGAGCGGCAACGTGATAAAATACGCCACTTTTTGCGAGGGGGCGTCGCGAACGCCGCGTAAATCCCCGTTTCAGGAGATAAATCCATGTTAATCAACGAAGCCTGGGCCCAGGCCGCGTCGCCGGCGATGGGCGCCGATATCTGGTCGATGATGCCCATCATCCTGATGTTCGTGGTGCTCTATTTCCTGATGATCCGGCCGCAGATGAAACGCGCCAAGGAGCACAAGGCGATGATCGAAGCGCTGCAGAAAGGCGACGAAGTGGTTGCCGCCGGCGGCCTGCTCGGCAGGATCAGCAAAATCAGCGACAGCTACGTCACGCTGCAGATTGCAAGCAACGTCGAAATCCAGGTGCAGCGCCCGGCGGTGCAACTGCTGCTGCCCAAGGGCAGCATCAAGAGCATCGAGTGAACCGCTACCCCCTCTGGAGATACCTGGTCATTGGCTTCGCGCTGGTGATCAGCGTGGTCTATACCCTGCCGAATCTTTTCGGCGAAGTGCCCGCCGTGCAGATATCTTCGCTCAAGGCCACCGCCCGGGTCGATACCGCGGTCATGGAGACCGTGGAGAAAACACTCAAGGCCAATTCGCTCCAGCTCGACGGCATATTCACCGATCCCAATAGCATCAAGGTCCGGTTCAGGGACACCGATACCCAGCTCAAGGCCAAAGACGTTCTGGACCAGGCGCTCAATCCCGATCGCGAGAGCCCGTCGTTCATCCTGGCGCTGAATCTGATCTCGGATTCCCCACGCTGGTTTACGGCGATCAACTCGCTGCCGATGTACCTGGGCCTCGATCTGCGCGGCGGCATACATTTCCTGCTGCAGGTCGACTTGAAGGCCGCGCTCAACAAGCGGCTCGACGGGCAGCTTGCCTATGTTCGCAACGCTTTGCGCGAGAAGAAAATGCCTTATGCCAGCATTGCGCGCGACGGGCAGACCCTCATCGTCAAATTCCGCGATGCCGACACGCGCGACAAGGCGCAGCGCGAGATCGAGCGCGTCGCGCCCGATTTTGCATTGAAGACCGCGGACGACGCGGGCGAGTTCCGGATTGTCGCGACCCTCACGCCGCAGGCACAGACGGAAACCCAGAAGTCGGCCATCGAGCAGAACATTACGACACTCAGGAACCGCGTCAACGAACTCGGCGTTGCCGAGCCGATCATCCAGCAGCAGGGCGCCGACCGCATCGTGGTGCAGTTGCCGGGCGTGCAGGATACCGCGCGCGCCAAGGACATTCTCGGCCGCACCGCGAGTCTCGAGATCCGCATGGTCGAGGCGCACGCCAGCGACTCCGCGGCGCGCGACTACGATCCGGCGAAGATCGAAGCTGCGGTCAAGGGCAACATCCCGTTCGGGACCGAATTGTTTTACGAGCGGCGCGGCACCGTCGCGGAGCCGCTGCTGGTGTCCAAGCAGGTCGTCATCACCGGCGAGCGCCTCACCAAGGCCTCGCCGACCTTCGACCAGCGGGACCAGAGGCCGGTGGTAGCGGTCGAGCTGGATGGTCAGGGCGCGCGCCTGATGCGCGACGCCACGCGCGACTCGATCAAGCGCCGCATGGCGGTGCTGTTGATCGAGAAAGGCAAGCCCGAGGTCATCACCGCGCCGACTATCCAGGATCAGTTGGGCGGCAGTTTTCAGATCACCGGCAGCAAGTCCCCGCGCGAGGCCAGCGATCTTGCGCTGCTGCTGCGCGCCGGCGCGCTCGCGGCGCCGATGGATATCATCGAGGAGCGCACCGTCGGCCCCAGCCTGGGCGCCGAAAATATCAAAATCGGCTTCCATTCGACGTGGATCGGTTTTACCGCGATTTCGTTATTCATGATTGCCTATTACCTGATGTTCGGGCTGATCTCGATCGTCGCGCTCGCGATCAACGTGCTGTTCCTGGTCGCGCTGCTGTCGATGCTGCAGGCGACGCTCACCTTGCCGGGCATGGCCGGGATCGCGCTCACCGTCGGCATGGCGATCGATGCCAACGTGCTGATCCTCGAGCGCATACGCGAGGAACTCAGGAACGGCAACACGCCCCAGGCGGCGATTCATGCCGGCTACGACCGCGCGTGGGGCACGATTATCGATTCCAACATCACGACGCTGATCGCCGGTGTCATGCTGTTCCTGCTGGGTTCGGGCCCGGTAAAAGGCTTTGCGGTCGTGCTGTGCCTCGGCATCCTGACTTCCATTTTCAGCGCGGTAATGGTTTCGCGCAGCATCGTCAACCTGTATTACGGCCGCCAGCGCAAGCTCGAGAGCCTCTCGATCGGTCAGGTGTGGAAGCCGGGAGCCGAAAAGCATGACGGCATGAAGGGATGAATGGAAATGCCGAGTCCGGTTTTTACGAACCACCAATCACGAATTACGAGTCACGGTATCTGATATGGAATTCTTCAGAATAAGACGCGACATTCCGTTCATGCGCTATGCGCTGATCTTCAACGTGATCTCGGTCATCACGTTCCTGGTCGCGGTGGTGTCGCTCGCGACCAAGGGCCTGAACTTCGGCGTCGATTTCACCGGCGGCACGGTGATGGAGGTGAGCTACGCACAGCCGCCGGACGTGGACAAGATCCGCGAGTCGATGACGAAGCTCGGTTTTGCCGACGCCGCGGTGCAGAACTTCGGCACCTCGCGCGACGTGCTGATCCGGCTGCCGGTCAAGCAGGGACTTACCAGCGCCCAGCTTTCCGAGCAGGTCATGACGGAGCTGCGCAAGGCGAGCGACAGCGTGCAGATGCGCCGCGTCGAGTTCGTCGGCCCGCAGGTCGGGGGCGAGCTGATTGAAAACGGCGCGCTGGCGCTCTTGTTCGTCTCGCTTGGCATCGTGGCCTACCTCGCGCTCAGGTTCGAGTGGAAGTTCGGCGTCGCGGCGATCATCGCCAACCTGCACGACGTGGTCATCATTCTCGGCTTCTTCTCGTTCTTTCAGTGGGATTTCTCGCTGACCGTGCTTGCCGCGGTACTCGCGATACTCGGCTATTCGGTCAACGAGTCGGTGGTGGTGTTCGACCGGATCCGCGAGAACTTCCGCAAGATGCGAAGGGCCAGCGTTACCACCGTCATCGACAACGCAATTACCCGCACCATGTCGCGCACCATTATCACCCACGGCTGCACGCAGCTGATGGTGACCTCGATGCTGTTCTTCGGCGGGGAGACGCTGCATTACTTCGCGCTCGCGCTCACCATCGGCATTCTGTTCGGCATCTACTCGTCGGTGCTGGTCGCGAGCCCGATCGTGATGTGGCTGCGGGTGTCGCGCGAGGACCTGGTCAAACCCGAGAAGAAAACCGAAATCGGAGCGGCCATCTGACGGTGGAATTACTCGCGCAGTTCATCGACATCGTGCTGCACCTCGACCGGCACCTGATCTGGGTGGTCGAGAATTACGGGGCATGGATCTACCTGCTCCTGTTTCTGGTCATTTTCTGCGAGACCGGCCTGGTGGTGACGCCGTTTTTGCCGGGCGACTCGTTGTTATTCGTCGCCGGCACGCTCGCCGCCGTAGGCGCCATGTACGTGCATGGCCTGTTCGCGTTGCTGGTGCTGGCCGCGTTCAGCGGCGACAACACCAACTACTGGATCGGGCGCTTCATCGGACCGCGCGTGTTCAGGCTCGAGCGCTCGCGCCTGTTGAATCCGGCGCACCTCGAGCGCACGCACCGCTTTTACGAAAAGCACGGCGGCAAGACCGTGATCTTCGCGCGTTTCCTGCCGATAGTCCGCACCTTCGCGCCGTTCGTCGCCGGCATCGGCCGCATGACTTATCCAAAATTCCTGTTCTACAGCTTTTCAGGCAGCGTATTCTGGATCGGGTTTTTCGTGTTCGGCGGCTACTATTTCGGCAACATCCCGGTGGTCAAACAGAACCTGACGCTGTTCATCCTCGGCATCATCGTGGTGTCGGTCATGCCTGGCGTCGTCGGGTTCGTGCGGCAGAAAATGCGCTCACGCGCTTGAACCCCGGGATTTTCCAGATGAGAATGAGCGTTTGACAGGGGCGCCGCAGCCGAAGATACTCGCGCCCGTGCGGTCGATTTTCCCAGGCTTTACACGACGTAGTGCCGAAAGGACCCGGCAGGCGGCCCGTTACGAGTGGAAATGAATCATGGCGCAGATACTTGGCCTCGGCATCACTCACTATCCCCCCCTGTCCACCAAGGGAAACATGAGCGGGCGCATTCTGAAGTGCCTGGAGGACCCCGCACTCGCGAAGCGATACCGCTCGGTGGACGACTGGCACCCGACCATGCGCGAACAGTGGGGCAGCGACCAGGGGCAGGCCCACTCCGACCGGCACCGCCAGGATCTGATAGCCCAGTTCCGCAGGATCAGGGCCGAGCTCGACGCGTTCAATCCCGACTTCGTGCTCATCTGGGGCGACGATCAGTACGAGAACTTCCGCGAGGACTGCGTGCCCGCCTTCTCCATCCTCGCGTACGACTCCGTGGACATCCAGCCCTGGAAGGGCTACCGCCGCGGTCCCAACGCATGGGACGAGCCCGAAGAGCAGATCTTCACGGTGAAAGGCCACCGCGCCGGCGGCAAATTTCTCGCGGGAGCGCTGCTGAAGGAAGGCATAGACGTCGCCTACGCCTACAAACCCCTGCACCGGCCGCTCGGCCACGCCTTCGCCAACTCGGTGCTCTACCTCGATTACGACCGCAAGGGCTACCCTTACCCCACGGTCCCCTTCGCAGTGAACGCGTACGGGCGCTGGGTGATCGCCGCCCGCGGCGCGCCGATGTACCCTTCGGAGGCGGCACGGTTGCCGGCGCATGGGAGCGATCTCGACCCGCCGGCGCCGCAGCCGTGGCGCTGCTTCCAGGTAGGCGGCGCCATCGCCCGCGCGCTGCAGGCGAGCCCGTGGCGCGTGGCGGTCATCGCCTCTTCGAGCTGGAGCCATTCGTTTCTCGTGCAGAAGCATTCCCTGATGTTCCCGGACGTCGAAGCGGACATGCGCTACTATGAAGCGCTCAAGAACGGCGACTGGGAGCTGTGGCGCAACACCACGCTGGAAGAGGTCGAGGACCGCGGGCACCACGAGCTTCTCAACTGGTTCTGCCTCGCCGGCGCGATGCACGAGCTGGGCCACAAAAAGCCCGACGAATCCGCGTTCCTTGAGTCGTGGATCACGAACTCCGACAAGGTGTTCGCGGTTTTCCGGCCGAAAGGCAAATGAAGCCGGGATAAGGGGCAAGAACAACCGCTGCTTCCGGCGTCGTCGAGTTCGTGCGGCAGAAAGCGCGTTCGTGAGACAACAACTTTGGATTGGAGGTTGACATGGGCAAGTACCTGTTTCAGGCAACATACACATCAGAGGGTGCGAAAGGGCTCGCACGCGTCGGAGGATCAGCGCGCCGGGCGAGCATCGAAAAAACCATCGCCGGTCTTGGCGGGAAATTGGAGTGCTTCTATTACGCATTCGGCGATGTCGACTCCTACGCCATTGCTGATCTTCCGGATCACGAAAGCGCAGCTGCATTTGCGCTGGCAGTGAATCAGGGTGGCGCCGCTTCTGTTAGGACCATTGTCCTGATGACAGTCAAGCAGGTAGACAAAGCCGTGAAGAAGACGGTGGGATATAAGGCGCCCGGACGTTAAGGGGTTCGTTTCAGGATGACGGGACCGCAAAATACGCTCGCCGTGTGCGTGCTCGCGGTGTGCCTGTGCGCGCCGCAGCTTGCTCACGCGCAGCAGAAACCGGGCGCCGGAGGCTATCCGAACAAACCGATCCGCGTCATCGTCACCATCGCGGCGGGTGGCGGTCCCGACACTGTCGCGCGCATCGTCGGGCAAATCGTCTACGAGAAGACGGGACAACCGATGGTGGTGGACAACCGTCCCGGCGGCGGCACCGTGCTTGCCACCGATCTCGTCGTGCACGCGCCGCCCGACGGCTACACGCTGATCCTGCACACCGACACGCTGTTGCTGCTCGGCGCGATGAAGCGCGTCCCGTACGACGTGCGCAAAGCGCTCGAACCCGTGGTGCAGATGACCGCGCAATGGTACGTGCTGGTGGTGAATCCGTCCCTGCCCATCAAATCCGTCAGGGATTTGATCGAGTATGCAAAGGCGCGGCCTGATGCGCTCAACTATGCGTCGCAGGGCGTGGGCACCACCGGCCACCTGAACACGGAGCGGTTCAAGTCGATGGCCGGCGTGAGCATGGTACACGTGCCGTACAAGGGCGCGGCGCCGGCGCTGCTCGATATCATCGGCGGGCAGATCCAGATCATGTTTGCCAGCACCGTTTCGGCGACTCCACACGTCGCGAGCGGCAAACTGCGGGGCATCGCCGTCAGCAGTCCCCGGCGCCTGGCATTGCTGCCCGAACTGCCGACCGTTGCCGAGTCCGGCGTGCCGGACTTCAGGGCGTCGAATTCCTACAACCTGTTTGCGCCGGCGGGCACGCCGCGCGCGATCCTGCATGCGTTGAACAACGTCATCAGCACCGGACTCAACGCGCCCGCGATGGTCAAGCGTCTAGCCGCCGACGGCACCGAACCCGCGCCGCCCGCGACCCCGGAAGAATTCAAAGCGCTGATCGCGCGGGAATACGCGCTGGTCGAGAAACAGGTGAAGGGCTTGAGCGTCAAGGATTTGTAGTCGTGCTACCTGGCGAGCTGTATCAGCCGCAATTCGCTCTTGACCAGATCGGGCACGGCCACCAGGTAGCCCTTGGCCTGGGGAATGACGCAGAAATCGGCCGGTCCCCTGAACCCCGACGCCAGGGTCTGTTTGCCGTCCTTGGCACTCCAGCTTAACAGCGACCCCGAATTCCATTCCGTGACGAGGAGGGTGCCGTCCTTCATCTCGTACAAGCCATCGAGCCGCCCGAGGTCCTTCGCGAGTTCCTTGATTTCGCCCTTGGCGCTGACCGAATAAATGCCCTTGGGCTCCTTGTCGGACTTGAATCCCACGACCAGCAGCGATCCGTCTTTGGCCGGATAGACCCCATTGGGGTTTATGCCCTTGCCCGAGAAAACCACCGTGATCTTCGGCTTGACCTTGACGCCGAGGAAGTCCGCAGGCTCGATCTTGAACAGCTTGTCGGCCCGGTTATCGCTGACATAAAGCGCATTGCCCATGATCGCCACGTCGTTGGCGAACTCGATGCCGGGAATCGGCAGCTTCCTGCCCTGGTGCGTCTTGAGGTTGAAGACCCATACCGAGTCGATGTCTGCGACCCACAGCCGGTTGCCCTTGATCCAGTTGCCCTTGGGTTTGTTCAGGACATCGCCCGGATCGGGAAGAAACCGCGACTCCACCAGCTTGCCGTCCAACGATAATTTGCTGATCCTGCCGTTGCCATCTTTTTCCGCGGGTTTGAGCGCGTAGCCGCCGAACTGGCTTACGTAAAGCGCTTTCCCTCGCGGGTCGCAACCGACCGATTCCGGAAAGTTGAATCCCGTGACCGTCTGGTCCGAAACTACGCGGAGCTTGCCCGCATCCGCCGCGGATGCAATGCCCGCAACCCCGGCCATTCCGACCAGCAAAACCAGTCCCGCTGTCATTACTCTGCTCATGGCATCCTCCTTTGCAAAACGCGATTGGATTTCCCTTCTTGAACGGCTAGATCTTCTTCGCGAGTTCCGCGGCTTTGCCGATGTAGGTCGCCGGTGTCAGCGCGAGCAGGCGTCTTTTCTCGGCCGCGGGGATCGCGAGGGTCTTGATGAACGAATGCAGCGACGCGCGCGTAATGCCGCCTTTGCCGCGCGTCAGGTCTTTCAGTTGTTCGTAGGCGCCGGAGACACCATACCGGCGCATCACGGTCTGGATCGGCTCGGCGAGCACGTCCCAGTTCGAGTCGAGATCGGCGGCGAGCCTGGCGCGGTTGGCCTCGAGTTTGCCCAGACCCTTCAGGCACGAGTCGTAAGCTAGCAAGGTGTGGCCGAGCGCAACACCCATGTTGCGCAGCACCGTGGAATCGGTGAGATCGCGCTGCCAGCGCGACACCGGCAGCTTGTCGCTCATGTGCCGTAAGAGCGCGTTGGCGAGTCCGAGGTTGCCTTCCGAATTTTCGAAGTCGATCGGATTCACCTTGTGCGGCATGGTTGAGGAGCCGACTTCCCCGGCCTTGGTCTTTTGCGTAAAGTAGCCGAGCGAGATGTATCCCCACACGTCGCGGTCGAAGTCGAGCAGTATGGTGTTGGCGCGCGCGAACGCGTCGAACAGCTCGGCGATGGCGTCGTGCGGCTCGATCTGGATCGTGTAGGGATTGAATTCGAGCCCGAGGCCTTCGACCACGCGGCGCGCGAACTTTTCCCAATCGACGCCGGGGTAGGCGGCCAGATGCGCGTTGTAATTGCCGACCGCGCCGTTGATCTTGCCGAGCAGCCTTACCGCCGCAATCCGGTCGCGGGCACGCCGCACGCGCGCCACGACGTTGGCGAGTTCCTTGCCGAGCGTGGTCGGACTCGCGGGCTGGCCGTGCGTATGCGCGAGCATCGCGGCATCGGCGAGCTGGTGCGCGAGCGCCGCAAGGCGATCGATGATCTGGCCGAGCGCCGGCAGCATAACTTCATCGCGTGCGGCTTTCAGCATCAACGCGTGGCACAGGTTGTTGATGTCCTCCGAAGTGCACGCGAAATGAATGAACTCGGCGACCCTGGCGACTTCGGCGTTGGCGTCGAGCTTGTCCTTGAGAAAATACTCGATCGCCTTGACGTCGTGGTTGGTGCGCGCCTCGATGGCCTTGACTACCGCACCGTCGGCTTCGGAGAATTTCAGAACGATAGCGTCGAGCTGCCTGAGCGTCGCGGCGGAGAACGCGGGCACTTCCTTGATAGCGCGCTCGGCGGCGAGCGCTTTCAACCATTCGACCTCGATTCTGACCCGGTAGCCGATCAGGCCGAGTTCGCTGAAATGCCGCCGCAGGGGTTCGACCTTGCCGGCATAGCGCCCATCGAGTGGAGACAATGCGGTGAGTGGAGTGAGCGCCATAAGGTCGTTTGCCGTCGCGCAGCTATTTTACCATGTGGCCTAAGGGGCTCGCAGCGGTGTGCGCCGCGGGTTCCTGCGTGGGGGCGGCCTGCCGGTCCCCGCCGGCTGGAACGATGGCACGAGGTGCCGCTTGCCGTTGCCGATGAGGTCACTGCGGCCCATGTTCCTCAGCGCTTCCCGCAACAGCGGCCAGTTCTCCGGATCGTGATAGCGCAGGAACGCCTTGTGCAGCCGCCGCTGCCGGCCGCCGCGCACGACCCCGACGGGTTCGGAGGTCGCCGTCACCTTGCGCAGCGGATTCTTGCCGGTGTGATACATCGCGGTGGCGAGCGCCAGCGGCGTGGGCAGGAAGGTCTGCACCTGATCGAGGCGGAAGCTGTTCTGCTTCAGCCACAGCGCGAGCGCGAGCATGTCCTCGTCGGTAGTTCCCGGATGCGCGGCGATGAAATAGGGAATCAGGTACTGTTCCTTGCCCGCTTCGCGCGAGTACTGGTCGAACATCGCCTTGAAGCGGTCATAACTTCCGATCCCGGGCTTCATCATTTTGGAGAGCGGCCCCTCCTCGATATGTTCCGGGGCGATCTTGAGATAGCCGCCGACGTGGTGCGTGGCGAGTTCTTTCACGTATTCGGGCGAGCGTACCGCGAGGTCGTAGCGCAGCCCGGAGCCGATCAGCACCTTCTTGATGCCGGGCAACTCGCGCGCCTTGCGATACAGCTTGATGAGCGGCGCATGGTCGGTGCCGAGGTTCTCGCAGATGTCGGGAAACACACACGACAGGCGGCGGCAGCTGGACTCGATCTTCGGATCCTTGCAGGCCATACGGTACATGTTCGCGGTCGGGCCGCCCATGTCCGAGATCACGCCGGTGAAGCCGGGCGTCCGGTCGCGGATCTCCTCGATCTCGCGCAGGATGGACTGCTCGGAGCGGCTCTGGATGATGCGCCCTTCGTGCTCGGTGATCGAGCAGAAGGTGCAGCCGCCGAAGCAGCCGCGCATGATGTTCACCGAGAAGCGGATCATCTCCCATGCCGGGATTTTCGCGCCGCCGTAGGATGGATGCGGCGCGCGCGCATAGGGCAGACCGTAGATGTAATCCATCTCGGGCGTAGTGAGCGGCAGCGGCGGCGGATTGAGCCAGAGGTCGCGTTCGTCGTGCGCCTGCACCAGCGCGCGCGCGTTGCCGGGGTTGGATTCGAGGTGAAAAGTACGCGAAGTGTGCGCGTAGAGCACCGGGTCGTCCTTCACCTGCTCGTAGGAGGGCAGGCGGATCACCGTATGCGCGCGGACTGTCTTCCGCGCGGCAACCCGCTCTTCGCGCGAGTGGAAGCGGATCGGCTGCACCCGTATTGGCGCGGCGGGCGCGTCTCCCCTTTCACCTTGGGGGAGAGGGGCCGGGGGAGAAGGGACTGCCGGCTCCACCGCATACGGGTCGGGATGTGCGTGGATCGCACCCGGCGTATCGACGGTGGTCGAATCCGCCTCGGTCCAGCCCTCGGGCCGCCAGCCGCGCGGCACCATGAAGGCGCTGCCGCGCAGGTCGCGGATCGATTCGATGGCCTCACCTTTCGCAACGCGGTGCGTCAACTCCACCAGCGCGCGCTCGGCGTTGCCGAAGAGCAGGATATCCGCCTTGGCATCCGGCAGGATCGAGCGGCGCACCTTGTCCGACCAGTAGTCGTAGTGCGCGATGCGCCGCAGGCTCGCCTCGATGCTGCCGATCACCAGCCCCGCGTCGGGGTAGGCCTCGCGGCAGCGCTGCGAATAGACGATCACCGAGCGGTCCGGCCGCCGGTTCGGTTCGGCGTTCGGGGTGTAGGAATCGTCGGAACGTATCTTGCGGTCTGCGGTGTAGCGGTTGACCATCGAATCCATGTTGCCGGCGGTGACGCCGAAAAACAGGTTTGGCTTTCCCAGACGCCCGAAGTCGTCGGCCGAGCGCCAGTCGGGCTGGCTGATGATGCCGACGCGGAAACCCTGCGCCTCGAGCAGCCGTCCCACCAGCGCCATGCCGAAGCTCGGGTGGTCGATATAGGCGTCTCCGGTGACGATGATGACGTCGCAGGAATCCCAGCCGAGCGCCTCCATCTCGGCGCGCGATGTCGGCAGGAATGGCGCGATGCCGAAGCGCTGCGCCCAGAACTTGCGGTACGAGGCGAGCGGTTTTGGCGCGGCAGTGTGATTTGGCGTCATGGAGCGGATTGTAGGGGGAATCGAGGGGCAGCGGTGTGGCCGCGATTGCAGCGCCAGGTTCCGGTGCGGCGAGTAGCGCGGCTATAATCATTTCCCCTGCTTGACGTAACTCGCAGAACAATGCGTTGCGATAGTGCGGCCCGGATCACGGTTTTGTTATCATGAAGAAAATAACTGAGGGAGCGAGTGTCATGGAAAAGCTCATTCGTCTGGCGGCCGTGGCGGGAATTCTTGCGCTTGCTGCGCTGCCGGCCGCCGCGCAGTACCCCAACAAGCCCATCCGCTTCATCGTCCCCTTCCCGCCGGGTGGAGGCGTCGACGTCGTGGCGCGAACGGTCGGAGAGAGGCTCGGCGCGCGCCTCGGACAGACGATCGTCGTCGACAACCGGCCCGGCGCCGGCGCCACCCTCGGCACGTCCCTGGCGGCGAAAAGCGCGCCCGACGGCTACACGTTGCTGGTCGGCCCGGTCATCGGTCTCGCGATCGTGCATGCGTATTACAGCAAATTGAGCTACGACCTGCGCCGCGATTTCGCGCCGGTCAGCAAGATCGGCTTTGGCACGGTCGTCATGGTGGTGCCGCCGAGCCTCGGGGTGGGCTCGGTAAAGGAGCTGATCGCGCTCGCAAAGGCAAAGCCCGGCCAGTTGACCTTCGCTTCTTCCGGCACCGGCGCGCTGATTCATCTTACCGGCGAGCTGTTCAAGCAGATGGCCGGGGTCAACATCCTGCACGTGCCGTACAAGGGCACCACGCAGCTGCTGCCCGACCTGATCGACGGAAGAGTCTCGTTGGCGATCGACAGCCTGCCGGCGCACCTGCCTCACATCAAGGCGGGCAGGCTGCGGCCGCTCGGCGTTGCGAGCCGGCAGCGGTCCGGCCAGTTGCCGGACGTGCCGACGATGAGCGAAGCCGGGCTGCCGGGCTTCGAATCGTACACGGACTACGCGCTGTACGCTCCGGCCGGCACGCCGAAGTCCAACGTCGCGCTCCTGAACCGGGAAATCAACACGGTGCTCCTGCTGCCAGACTTGCGCGCGAGGCTCGCGGCGATCGGTATCGAAATCACCGGCAGCACGCCGGAAGCGCTGCAAGCCGAAGTGCGCGATGAAATCGCCAAGTGGACGAAAGTCATCAAGGACGCGAACATCAAGCCGGAATAATGGCTGCCTGGCGAAAACCGCATTACGCATGGATCGTCGCCGCGGTGACGTTCGCTACGCTGCTCGTGGCCGGCGCGATACGCTCGACTCCCGGCGTGCTCATGGTGCCGCTCGAGACCGAATTCCACTGGTCGCGCGCGACGATTTCCTTCGCGGTGGGCGTCAACATTCTGCTCTACGGTCTGATCGGTCCGTTCGCGGCGGCGATGATGGAGACCTTCGGCATACGCCGCATCATGGTCGGGGCGCTGTCCGCGATCGGCATCGGCGTCGCGATTACGCCGCTGATGCAGCAATCATGGCAGCTCGTGGTGCTCTGGGGCTTTGTCGTGGGCGCGGGGACCGGCGTCACCGCCAATGTGCTGGCGGCGGTGGTCGCCACGCGCTGGTTCACGGCACGGCGCGGGCTCGTCGTCGGAGTGCTCACCTCCTCGGCGGCCGCCGGCCAGCTCTTGTTTCTTCCCCTGCTCGCGGCCGTCGTCTCGCACTACGGTTGGCGCGTGATGGCTCTGTTCCTCGCGGGTGTTGCGCTCGTGCTTATTTTTCCAGTGGCGAAGCTGATGCGCGAGCGGCCGGAAGACGTGGGCCTCATCGCCTACGGAGAAATACCCGGCACGATCGCCGCAGCGCCGAAAACCGGTAATCCCGTTCGCGTCGCGTTCGAGGCCCTCGGCGTGGGCTTGCGCTCACGCGATTTCTGGTTGCTCGCGGGCAGCTTCTTCGTATGCGGTGCATCGACGGCCGGGCTCATCGCGACGCACCTGATTCCTGCGTGCATCGACAACGGGTATACGGAGGTCGCGGCGGCGAGCGCGCTCGCGGTCATGGCGGCTTTCAATTTCGTCGGCGCCACCGGCTCGGGCTGGCTCAGCGACCGGATGGACAATCGTGTGCTGCTCGCCGTCTACTACGGGCTGCGCGGCTTGTCGCTGCTCTATCTGCCGTTCGCGTTCGATTCGTTCTATACCATGGGATTGTTCACGATCTTCTACGGCCTCGACTGGATCGCGACCGTCCCGCCCACGGTTCGCCTCACCGCGAACGCGTTCGGCAGGGAAAATACGGGGATCATGTTCGGCTGGATATCGGCCTCGCACCAGCTCGGTGGCGCAGCGGCTGCGTATTTCGGCGGCGTGATGCGCGTCGATCTCGGCAACTATACCCAGGCGTTCATGATTTCCGGCGCGCTCTGCTTCGTTGCCGTGATGCTGGTGCTGTTGATCGGCCGCGGCAGGGCGAAGCCCGTGCGGCTCGGCGCGCAACCACTGGCCTCGGCTTCGTGAGCGCGCTTGCTGTGTTCTGGTCCGCTTCTACATGCACGAGCAACGATACTTGACACTCTCGCGCAACGGCACATACTGAGCTTTCCCAGTTGCGTGAGATGGGGTATCTGGGCTACCCCCGAGGAGGTCTCATGGTCGACGCCCGTCGTCCGGTCTTGTTGCGCGGCTTCACTGCAGCCGTGGTTGCGATAGGCATTGCAGGTGGGCAGTTGCCAGGCCTGGTGCAGGCACAGCAGAAATTCCCGAGCAAGCCTATCCGCCTCGTAGTGCCATTCTCGCCGGGTGGCGGCACCGATACGCTGGCACGCATCATCGCGCAGAAGATGAGCGAGAACTGGGGACAGTCGGTGGTGATCGAAAACCGCACGGGGGCGGGCGGCACGATCGGCACCGCCATCGCCGCGAAGGCCACGCCCGACGGCCATACGCTCCTGGTGAGTTCCCCCGGCTTCGTGGTCAGCGCGGCACTGCACCCCAACCTTGCCTACGACCCGCTCAAGGACTTCGCCGGCGTCACCCAGCTCGGAGTTTCCATGAATGCGCTGGTCGTGAACCCGACGCTCGGTGTCAAGACGTTGAAGGATTTCATCGAGCTTGCCAAGGCGAGGCCGGGCAAAATCTTCTTCAGCTCCGGCGGGCACGGCAGTTCGACGCACATGAACGCTGAGCGGTTCCGGCTGGCCGCGGGCATCAAGCCGGTGCATGTCGCGTTCAAGGGATCGTCGGATGCCGCGCTCGAGGTCGTGGCGGGGCGTGTCCACTATCTCATCACCGGCCTGATTACCGTGATGCATTACATCCAGGACGGGAGATTGGTTCCGTTGGGCGTGATCGCACCGGCGCGCTCACCGCTCCTGCCGGACGTGCCGACCATCGCGGAGCTGCTGCCGGGCTACAAGCGGGATGGATCGCACGTCATGCTGGCGCCGGCCGGGACGCCGCGTCCCATCCTGAACCAGATCAGCAACGAGGTGCGGCGCATCTTCGACCTGCCAGACGTCAAGGAACGCCTCAAGAACTACGACTACTTCCTGGCGCCAACCACGCCGGAGGAACTCGATAAGATCCTGCGCGCCGACATCGCGACCTTTTCCGATGTGGTCAGGCTCGCCGGCCTGCGGCCCAAGTGACTCAATCCGGCCGCATCCCCGACTTCCTGATCAAGGGCGCGTGGCGCTAGCGGGCGTTGATGCCGGAGGCCTTGATCACTTTTGCCCATTTGGCGACGTCATTACGCAGGATGGCGGCAAGCTCCGAGGGCGTACTGCGGCGCGTCTCGAAGCCAAGTGATAACAGCCGCTCGCTGACATCACCCGCGGCGATGGCCTTGCCGAACTCATCGTTGAGTCTGCTGACGGCCGGCGCGCCGGCACCTTCCGGCGCGAGTATCGCGTACCAATGATCGGACTCGAAACCTTTGATGCCGGCCGCTGCCATAGTCGGCAACTCGGGCAGCAAACGCGTGCGCTTTGATCCGGCCGCAGCGATCGCGCGCAGCCTGCCTGTCTTGATATGCGGCAGAGTTGCAGCGAGGCTGTCGAACAGCAATCCGGCATCGCCGACGAGCAATGAGGGCAGCGCGGCGCTGCCGTCTCTGAACAGTATGCCGTTGACGTTCACATTGCTCAGCAAGATGAACATTTCCAGCTCGAGTCGGGATAGCGAGGCATTGCCGTGAGACGCCCAGCGAATCTGTCCGGGCCGCGCTTTTGCCAGCGCAATCAGCGTGGCGATTGATTTCACCGGCAGCGAAGGATGTGCCACCAGCAGCTGCGGCGAATTGGCAATCAGTGTCACCGGCGTGAAATCATCGAGCAGATCGTAATGAAGTCTGGCGCGCAGGCCCGTGGCTGCCGCATAAGTGGCAAGCGGTGCGAACAACAGCGTGTATCCGTCGGGGCGCGCCTTGGCGGCAATCTCCGCGCCGAAGTGGCCGTTGTCGCCCGGATTATTTGCAGCCGCAAAGGCACGGCCCGAAGTTTCGTCGAGCTTCCTGACCACGATGCGCGCCACCTGGTCGGCAAGGTCGCCACCCAGAAAGGGCACGATGATGCGTACTGGCCGCGACGGTTGCGGTTGAGCCTGTGCGGCGGCGCCAGCCATCGCCAATATGACGGCAGCGAAGATTGCGGCAAGCAGTGACGAGTGATGGGCGGCGTTTTTCATCCGGCGGCGCGTGATTACTGCACGCGGCAGTATCAGACTTTCGCCATCAGGCGCGCGATCTGCGCCGCATCCTTGAGCGATTCGAGCCCCAGCATCGCGTCGCGCAACTGCTCGACCTGTGGCCGTGGCAGCACGTGTGTCGCGAGTTTTTCGAATTTCTCCACCACCTCGGCTTCGCTCGCGAAGTTATTCTCGTTGCCGCGGCCGGCTTCCACGGTGCGCTCCAGCTTCGTGCCGTCCTTGAGATGCACCTCGACGCGCACCATGTGGCGGAACTTGGAGCCCCTGGAGGTGATTTCCGCGTCGTGCCGGACCTGCACTTTTTCGGCGTGCTTCATGCGCAGCGGGTCCGCCACCTTGTCCTCGGTGAACTGGTTGACGAAGCAATCGCCTTCGAGCAGCCAGGTCGCGACGCAGTAAGGCAGGTTGAGTTGGGCTGAAGTCAGTCCCTGCGGCACGTATTTCCAGCCGACGTGGTCCATCGTCACCTGCGATCCGTGCACGATAACCGACGTGACGTCGTCGGCGCCGAACGAGCGTTCCTGCTGCATCAGCCGGATTGCGTCGAGCGTGGTGTGGTTGCTGCCGACGCACGAGTAGAACTTGAGCGCAACCCCCATGGTTTGCCATACCGAGCCGAATCCCGCGGTCAACTCGTCGAGCTTGAAGCGGTCGGGCGAGCGCGAAAACGTCGTGCAGAATCCACCGTACTCGCTCTCCAGCACGTTGACGATGCCGGTGAAACCGGCGTCCGCAAGCAGCGCGCCGTAAAGCCCGCTTTGCGACGAGCGGCCCGCATGCATGCGCTTGACCATCGCGCCGTATTGAGCGGCCATCAGGCCCGCGGCCTGGGTGCCGGCGATGCCGAGCGCGTGCACGGTTTTTCCGGCGTCGAGTTTCAATCCGCGCGCAGCACCCGCCGCGGCCGAAAACACGCCGAGCGTGGCGCCCGAATGCCAGCCCTGCGCGATATGCTCGGGCCCCATACAGATTCCGACGCGCGGGCCGATTTCGTAGCCCGCGACTGCTGCGGCGAGGAATTCCTTGCCGCTCATGCCGGGCCTGATCTCGGCGACCGCGATCAGCGCGGGCAGCACCACCGCGCCGACGTGCAGCACGCCCTGACGGTGCACGTCGTCGAGTTCAAAGCCTTGCACCTGCGTGCCGTTGACCAGTGCTGCGTGCGGTGCGGACAATTTCTGGCGGGTACCCCATACCGCGCACGCTTGCGTGGTGTCGAGTTCACCGAGACGCCGTTGCAGGATGCGACTCCATTCGAGATCGGCGCCGTAAATCGCGCAGCCCAGCGAATCCAGCATCAGCAGCTTGATGCGCGTCTGCACTGCCGGCGGGATCGCTTCGTAGCGCAGGCCTGAAACGAACTCCGCGATGCCGCGCGTGTAGGGGTTGTCAGTGGAGGCTTCGTGACTCATGATTTCGCGGCCTTTACTGACTACGATTACGTCGTAGGGACAGCCACGTTCTTTCATCGGGGAAATGAGTGCGGGGAGAGCGAACTTTAGGGCGTGCGTTCGCGTGCTGTCAAGGCGCTCGAATCGCGCTCGATCAATGTTTACAAAATATCATTTAATTGATATTATTAGCACTTATATATCAATATAATGACTTAAATGAAAATAAGTCAAGGTGCGAATTCGGCATTGCCCGCAGAACTTGAGTTCAGCCTGGGGCGGCTCGGCGCGCGCATACGTCTCGCACGCAAGCGGCGCGGACTCAGCCTCAAAGAACTGGCCGCGCAGATGTTGGTATCGATCAACACTCTGCGCCGCGTGGAAGGCGGCGACCCGGGGGCGTCCATGGGTGCGTATGCCGCGGCTCTGTGGGCGTTGGGACTGCATGCGAGCTTCGACGATCTGGCCAAGCTCGACATCGTCGGTTTGGTAAGAGACCGGGTCCCACGCAAGCGCCGGGTAACAAGCTCCGAACGCAATGACGATTTCTAGGGAAATCTACGTCCACGCATTTTTGCCGGGCGCGTCGCAACCCATGCCCGCGGGCAAGCTCGCCATCGCGCAGGATGGCCGCTTTGCGTCGGGAACGTTTTTTTACGGGCGCCACTATGCCGCGCGGGCCGATGCCTATGCGTTGGACCCGACAGTCCTGCCGCTGGTACCGGGTGTCGACTACCATCAGCCGCCGCGCGACATCGAGAAGGGTGGGGGATTGTTTCTGGCCTTTCAGGATGCGTTGCCAGACGCCTGGGGGCGCCGCGTCATCGCGGCAGGGCACCGTGGCCACATCCCCGACGACGTTTCACTGCTGCTGGAAGCCAACGATGCGCGCACAGGCGCGCTGGTGTTCTCGAAATCGCAGCAATGGATTGCCGCGGCGGAACCGGTCGATCGCGCCAGCCTCGGGGAACTTGCGGATGCCGCGCATGCGCTCGAATTGGGGATCGAAGCGCCGCTGCGCCTCAAGCGCCTGTTGCGCAAAGCGTCGAGTCTCGGCGGCGTGCGTCCCAAAACACAGATCGAACGCGACGGCAAACTCTGGCTCGCCAAGTTTCAGTCGGCCTCCGATGATTACGATTACCCGACGCTGGAGGCCGCCACCACCGAACTCGCGCGCCGGTGCGGCATCCGGGTGCCACACGTCACGCTCGAGCCGATCGGCAAAGACAAGGTTTTGTTGCTCGAGCGGTTCGACCGGCCCGTGATTGGAACCGGCGCCGATGCGCGGTTCGGGCGCCGGCACTACCTGAGCGCATCCACGCTGGTCGGATTGCCCTATCGGTCGGAGCAGGGAAGCTACCCCATATTCGCAGAGAAATTGCGATTGCGCTCGAAGCACGCGAAAGCGGACCTCGCGGAGCTTTTCTCGCGCATGGTATTCAACATACTGGTCGACAATACCGATGACCACCTGAAAAATCACGGCCTGCTGCACGAGCAGGGCGACTACTACACGCTGTCGCCGGCGTTCGACGTCGTCATGCAATTGACGAATCTGGGCTATCAGGCTCTGCATGTCGGCGCGCGCGGCAGCGAATCGACCATCGCGAATGCGTTGTCGTCCGCCGCTCATTTCGGGCTGGACGAAAAAAGTGCACGCGCACGCGTCGCGGAGATTACGGCGGTGGTCAAAAACTGGCGTGACGCATTTGCGCTCCACGCGGCGGGCGCGGAATTGCTGCGACGCGTGGATGCCACGCTCGCGGCGCGGCTGCGGCAGGCATACGCGTGAACCCGCAAGCGCTGCGGGCCGTTCCTGAAACAAGAAAACATGGGAGAAAAACCCGCGAAGCCAGTATTCATGCGCTTCTTGAGGTTTTCTTCAGAAACGAATGGGGCAGCCAATTTTCACCAGGTGCCCGCTGGTTACCGCCGAATAACATGAATTGTTATTGTGCTATCGCCAATAGCGTTTTGATTCCGGGTAGGATATGAGTCAAAGGTAATAGCCATGTCGAAACGCAAACCGTTTTTTGAGCAGTCTACTGCAACTTAGGAGGGGCGGGCCGGTGATACCCGATGACGGAGACGTTGTTCGAGGCTTGGGCTTTGTTTCGATGTATTCCGCTTGGGTCGAAGAAACCGTCGACGATTTGTTGCGCTATATGGCTGCGATCGAGCCTTTCGACGAAGGCAGGCAACGTTGGCCAATTAGCCGAAAGCTTCGTCATGCGGCAGAGGTCGTTCGTCGATTGAACAGCCGGGAACTAGAGGGTTTACCAAAGGGCTTAGAGGCGGGTATCGCACTGTTTGAACGGCGAAACGAGGTTGTACACGGCCGGGTCTATGCGGGCCATGATCAAATCGATTACCTGCAGGCCGGACGCCCCAACGTACCTACGCGGCCTATTACTTCTGCAGAGCTGTACGAATTGGCAAATGACTTTTGGGGATACCGTGGCTATCTCTTCGGTCCACAGATATTTCGTCTGCCGCGCGCGGTTCATGTGTTCATCAATGCCGCCCCCTAACACTGCGTTCCACCCGACGCTGCGCAATGAAGCCGCGCATCGCCGGTGACCTCCACGGCACGGCGCGATAGCTGCCATCTCGACATGGCCGAAGATTTATCACTTACACTTACCGCCGTACAAGGAAATGAGCCGGTGACGCTGGAACCGTCTTGCCTCTTGGTCTTCGTCGACGAAACTGGGGATGAATCGTTTTCGGACTCGTAGCATCCAGTCTTTGGCTTGGGCGGCTGTGCGGTGCCCGTCTCCGACTACACGGCGTTTGTCCGGCCTCGTTGGCTGGAGATGAAGGAGCGGCACTTTGGTGGGCGAGTCAAATGTTTACACGCCAACGAACTGTCGTCCCCTTCATCGGCGCAGATATCCCCACGCGTAATTCCTCGCCTTGGTCCGGTCATTCCCAAGGCGGCATCGGCCCATCATCTGCCCAAAGTCCGCGCATCTGTTCTCGGGGCCACGCAAAGAAATAAGAGATAAAGAACCCAAGACTTAATTGTCTCTGGCGACACGGAAGCCGATGGTGGCGTTGAAGTGGGACTGGGTGCCGGAGACTGCCCAGTCGCGGCGGGCCGAACGAAGCCCCTGCGGATTGTCATACCACGCGCCGCCCCGCAGGATGCGCTGACCACAGTCACCGCTCGTCCATGCCCTGCCATCCGCAGGCGCATCGTTGTAGCTGGCGTTAGTGCAATCTTCCACCCACTCCTTCACGTTGCCGTGCATGTCGTACAGCCCGAACGCATTTGCCGCATAGCTTCCAACCGGTACTGTCCCCAACGTCCCCGACCTTTCGTAGCTAGCTTGCGTCGTGTTGATTGTGTTGCCCCACGAGAAGGCTGTCGCAGTTCCCGCCCGCGCCGAATACTCCCATTCGACTTCGCTGAGCAGCCGGTAGCTCTTTTCCGTTTTGCGCGAGAGCCACTGCACATACTGTTTCGCGTCGTACCACGATACGTGGATCACCGGCCGCCGGCCGCGGCCCCAGCCTTTGTCACCTGGATTGTGACTGCACCCACCTTCGCGGAAGCAGGCGTCCCACTCGTCGAAGGTCACTTCAAACTTCCCCACCGCGAATTGGCGAGCAATCGTAACTTGGTGCTGTGGCTTTTCGCTGCTGAGCCGCTCCGACTCGGATGCAGGCGAACCCATCATGAAACTTCCTGCGGGAATCACTACCATCTCCGGGCATTCGTCGCAATCTTTGAACGATTGGACAGGTGACTCTGCAGTAGGTGGCTCGGCCTTCATGCTCGGTGATGGCGGCATTCCGCGCGGCTTCATACTTGGGGGCGCCTTCGCTTGTCGAGACCTGCCCCGACACTCAACACGATAAGTAAAGTTCTGCGCTAACTCAGCCACCCGAGCCGTGTCCAAAGCAGAGGAGGAAGTACCATTGCGAAATGGGGCTTTGTTTTTGGCCAGAAACTCTACCAAGACTTCGAGCGATATCGCAAAGTTGACGTTCTGCGGGATATCCCCAGTCGCTATCGCCGACTGAAGCGCATCTAATTTCGCCTGCACAACCCCAATAACCAGACCGGAGGCATCCAGCAGCGGGCCACCACTATTTCCCGGCTGAACGGGAGCCGTGATCTGCAATTCGCCAGCGGCGTCCCTCAGACCGCGTAGACCACTGACAAGGCCAGAGGTGAAGTTGCCGCCACTGGTCAGTGACCCCGCAAGCGGAAATCCGAAAACCATCACCGACTCGCCAAGACGGACATTCCGGGGATTACGCAAACGAGCGGTTGCGCCCTTTAAGCCGCTCACGCGCAGCAACGCTAGATCTATCTGAGCATCTGCATCCTCGACTGATCCGGTACGCCGACCATCCGCTGCAATAATTTCAATGGAACTACAACCGGCGACGACATGCTGGTTGGTGACCAACAATCCGGGGGCAACGGCGAATGCAGTGCCGGATGAGACCTGAGCTTCCACGCCCGGAGCAAAGCAGGCCAGCGCTAAAGCCGCAACAAGCCAAAAGTAATTCTTTGCCATCGAGTTACCCATCTCGTTGATGCCGATTGTTCTGTGCGCGGCGGCTGTCTCCATCCACACGACGACGCTGGTATATTATCCGCCCAAAGGCTGTGTTTTGCAGCCCTCGCCTCGGATCGATGACCGCAGAATTTTGCCAGCCACGAACCACCACTCACCAATCGCGGATCTTCACTCGAGCTTGATATTTGCCGCTTCGATTACCTTGGTCCATTTCTTTATCTCGTCCGGTACCAGGCGCCGGAATTCGTCGCCCGAGGTGTCCGCCGGTTCGAAGCCGAGCGTGGCGAGTTGTTCCTTGACGTCCGGCATCGCCATGACCTTCAGGACCGTTTCGTAAAATCGGTCGACCACGGGTTTCGGCGTGCCGGCGGGCATGAAAAAGCCGGAGAAAACGTTGACTTCATAGCCCGGGAAACCGGATTCCGCGACCGTAGGCACATCCGGCAAGGTCGATGCGCGCCTGGCGCTCGTGACTGCAATGCCTTTGACCTTGCCCGCCCTGACATGCGGTACCGCGGGAGGCAAAGTCAGGCCCGCCAGATCGATCTCGCCCCCCATCGCAGCGGTGAGGGCGGGAACTGCGCCTTTGAACGGGACATGCACGATGTCTGCTTTCGCCATGATGTTGAACAAGTACAAGGCCGCGAGATGCGGAATCGAACCTTGCCCCGGCGTGCCAAAGCTGAGCTTGCGCGTTCGCAACAGTGCAATGACGTCCGCCAGCGAGGTGACCGGCAAGGCGGGCGCCGCGACGAAGATGCTGGGTTGCCACGCGACGTTGAGGATAGCAATCAATTGGCGCTCGATGTCGTAACCCGCATTCGGGTTGGCGACCTGGTTGACTACCATGGTGTTGGAATTGATCAGGACGGTGTAACCGTCCGGCGGCGCACCGGCGACCAGGCGCGTCGCGAGGATGCTGGCCGCCCCGGGACGATTCTCGACCACCACCTGCTGGCCCCACACGCCCGCCATTTTCTGCGCGATCAGGCGCGCTACCACATCAACCCCGCCGCCCGGCGGAAAACCGACCACGATTTTTACCGGAGCGGAAGGATAGGGACCGCGCTGGGCCTGCAGTGGGCCGATACAGATGAACGTGAGGATTGCGACCAACAGAATCTGCATACGCGTCATCGACATGGCATTCTCCTCGTTGTAATCTGGAATTCTACTCCGCGCGGATGCCGGCCTCTTTGACGATATTGCGCCATTTGACGCCTCGTAAAAACAATATACCATAGGATGTTTCGGCGAAATGAAGGTGAAAACGGAGGTCACGGCAATGACTGAGAGTGCTGCAACGATGGTGCGGTTGGTTAATCCCCTTGGATTTCCTGAGAAAGTGCAAGCGGCATTGGCCGATCGATTGAAGTCCCTGGAAGGAAAGACGATAGGCTTGATCGATAACATAAAACCCAATGCCGGCCTGTTCCTCAGCTACATTGAGGAAATGATCAAGGGCGATTACCCGACGGTGCAGTTCCATAAAGTCAGGAAGAACTTCACGTCGAGCCGTTTGATTGCAGACCAGCTGCAAGGAAAGGTGCAAGCCGTAGTTAACGCCTGGGGTGACTGAGGGGGCTGCACGTCGTGGTGTATCCATGACTCGGCCTATCTGGAAAAACACGGGGTTCCGACTTCTACGATCGTTTCCGCCGCATTTCTGACCACGGGGCGGTTGGCTGCCAAGAACTTGCAGATAGACAGCCTTCCACTTCTGGTAACACCGCATCCCCTGAATGATTTGACCCCGGACGAGGTCTTGAAACTCGCGCAGGCGGCCTATCCGGTGGTCATCCGGCAATTGACAAGCCAAGCGCCTTTGGAGGTCAGTGCGCGGATTGACTTCATCCATCCTGCCGAACGCAAGAAGCAGGCTAAAGCCGAAGGGGCTGCGCAGGAGAGTAAAAGATGAACAACCCGCAACCAGAGGCCCCGATTCTGGAGCTTGAGGAGTCCTGGGAAACGATCAATGCCTGGTTTCTGGAGCACGATCTGACCGATGGCTTGCCCATCGTCCCCCCAACGGAAAGCCGTGTGCGTGCGATGACAGACTATGTCGAGAGCGCGCTGGGGTGGAAAGCGAGTGATGTCGTCGGCAAGCTGGCGCCAAAGAATGGGGTGGCGACCCTGGAGAAGATTGCGGCGAACGCGGTCATGGCAGGTTGCCGGGCCGAGTACATGCCCGTGCTGATTGCTTGTGTGAAAGGAATCTCTGAACCTCAATTCAATCTCGACGCCTTACAGACGTCTACGCACAACACGTCGGTCCTGCCGATCGTCAATGGCCCAATTTGCAAGAACATCGATCTCAACTGCGGTTACAACTACACGGGGAGCCGTTGGCGGAGTACATCCACCATTGGCCGGGCATTGCGCTTGATCATGGCAAATGTCGGGGGAACCCCGGGGTCGGTCAATATTCATACGCAAGGTCACATCGCTCGTTATGAGCATTGCATCGCTGAGAACGAGGATGAAAATCCCTGGGAGCCGCTCCATGTCGAAAGGGGGTACCCGGCTGATGTGAGCACGGTGACCCTGATTCCGGCATGCCCGGCGGCCATGATCGACGACAATGGTGGCAGCCAGACAGCTAAAGAACTTCTTAAGACCATCGCGAATTCCGTGGCGTACGTCGGCAATCGCAACGTCAATGGTGAGGGCCAGCCTTTATTGATATTGGGTCCTCAGCATGCGCGGCTTCTGGCAAATGGAGACTACAGCAAGGCCGACGTGAAACGGTTTGTCTGGGAGCGGGGGCGGGTGAGAGCTGGCGACATTCCTGAGGGCAATTTAGTGAGTTTTGGCAAGAAAACCCTGAAGTTCTATGCGGATGTTGACCCTGATTACGGTTATCCAATCGCAGACAAACCTGAGGATATCGTCATCGTCGTGATGGGCGGCACCGGCACCCATAGCCTGTCCGTGCAAACCAGACTTGCCTGCGAAAACGTCACGGTGCCGATCTTGAGAAAGGATGGATCCCCTTTCCGGGTGCAATGAGCTTGAGGCAAGACCGGAAATTATTCGTGGCATCTGAATGCATCAAGGCGATATATGACCGGAGGGATAGTTATGCCAAGAGCACTGTACTTTTGCCTCATGTGTGCAGTATTCGGTAGCGTGGCGGGTCATGGCCTGGCTCAGTCGTATCCTAACAAGCCAATTCGACTCATCGTCCCATTCGCGCCTGGCGGCACTTCAGAAGTGCTCGCCCGCATGATAGGGCAGAAGATGGGCGAGCATCTCGGACAGACGGTTATTATCGATACCAGACCAGGAGCCTCCGGCAGCCTGGGAACGGGGCTGACTGCCAGGGCGTCACCCGACGGCTATACATTGCTTTTTTCATCGCTTTCTCCAATCGTCATCAATGTAAGCGTGTCAAGCATCAAGCTTTCTTACAATCCTGAGAAAGATCTGGCGCCGATCTCGGTGATTACGAAAGTGCCTTCCGTGTTTACAGTTCATTCTGATTCTACAGTGCGGACGGCAAAAGACCTGATTGCCACCGCAAGAGCGGCTCCAGGAAAGTTGTCTTACGGCTCCTCAGGGGTGGGCAGTGTCAATCACCTGATTGGCGAAATGTTCAAGGCAGCAACCGGAGTCAACATGCTGCATGTACCTTACAAGGGTGCAGGACAAGGGTTGATGGGGTTGATGACCAAAGAGGTGAATATGATCCTCGCAGCTCCCCCTGCGATACTTCCCCACACCCGGAGCGGGCAGCTTCGAGCCTTGGCAGTCTCAAGCGCGAAGCGATCACCAGCCCTTCCTGATACCCCGACAATCAGTGAGTCGGGCATATCCGGGTTCGATCTTTCTGCGTGGTATTGCCTCATGGCGCCTGCGGGAACTCCACGACCAATTATCGAGACTATCCGATCAGCGCTGATCAAGACGATTACCACCTCGCCGGTGTCGGATCGCTTGATTGCAGAGGGGGCGGCGCCAGAGCCGACTACACCGGAAGAGCTTGCCAGGCTGATTCGGTCCGACATAAAAACCTGGGCGAAAGCGGTGGAGATTTCCGGGGCGAACCGTTAATACGCGCCGTTGATGGAGATCGGATTCCTTGACGCCTACTGTTCGATGAGCTGGCTCACCGGTTCCCCGGCGCCATACGAGTAGGTGCTGCGCCCGCCCATGCCGCCGGCAACCATGATCTCGAAGCAGTCCGCCGTTTCCAGTATCGGAATCAGCGTCTGCGGCGAGTCCCACAGCCATTGCAGGTGGGGATGAGATTTCCGGAACGCGGCCGCCTCCGTCTTGGCGATCAGTTGCGCAAAGGGCATGCGAGCGTGTTTGTACAGATAATCGCGGATGGCCTGTTTGCTCCACCCGGTCTTCTTGTAGACGGCGGCATGCACCGGACACACGATCAGCAGGTGCTTGTCCTTGACCGAGACGCGCGCGTCGGGATCGGCGCGCCAGCCGCACAGCCAATACCCCACGCTTTTGACGCCAGCGTTGCAGGCGCTCAAAGCGGTTGTGCTCAGTATCGCTGGTGGAGTCGTACCGTAGTTATCCTCCACCTCGCTCAGCGCGTAGGTCGTGAACATCGTGACTACGCTGTCTTCGCGTCTAAAACCCTTCTCGACGTGGAACGGATCCCACGGGTTTGCGTCCATGTTTTCACCCAGGCACATGCTGTACTTGGTCGGACTGCCCAGGGTGTCGAGATCCATGTGCCCGGGGTAGGCGTGTCCGAGGTTCATGTAGATCAGCCGGACGGCGCGTCCGAGCACCGTATTCACGGCGGAGGGTGCGCCCGGTCCCAACGCGCACCGGCCCGTGTTGATGCCGAGTTTTTCGACGATGGGACCGCTCAGGAGCATCATTGGGGCGTGCGCTCCAGTCGACATGGCGACGTTGCGCATCATGAACCGCGGATCGCTGATCGCCTCCACCACTGCGATCAGCACCGGCAGATGTTCCGGTTGGCATCCCGCCATAACCGCATTGGCCGCGATCTTTTCTACCGTGGCGATGCCCTTGCCCGGCGCCAGTACCGCAACCGTCTGCGTTGGCGCGCGCTTGGTTCCGCGCAGCATGGCGTCCACCCGCTCACGCGTAGGCGCCCACAGCGGGAACCCGTCACCCCAGCCCTGATCGATGAACATGCGGTTCATTTGCTCCAGGGCCGCATACCGGTCTTCGCCTTCGACCGCGATGACTTCGGCAGGTCGGGCTGCTTGTTGCTCCGCTTCCTGCGCCATCGGCTGAGTGAGCCGCTTGACCACCATATCGAAAGCCGCGTCGACGAGGGGATAAATGTCTTCCGCATCCAATCCGACAAAGGGCCGTTGCGCAGTCGCCCACGGGAGCGTTTTGACGCCAAAGACCCGGGCGCTCGCCTGCCAGTCTTTTTCAAAACTGCGCGCGACGAAGGCCACCGTGGGCACGCCCACCTTCTCCAACTCCGCCATGTCGTGGGCAAGCCACGACGTGCAACTCCCTCAGTCGGCGGTGCTGCCGACCATGCCGGCGCATTCTCCGCTGATGCGTTTCGCGTCATCTTTGGTCAGAAAGTGGTTGGAGCCGCCGATCGAGCCCGTGTAGAGCTTGGTCGTCAGTCCGGCATACCGCGCCTGGAGCAGTTCCCCCGCGCGCCGCAACGCGGCATCGCCGCCGGCCTTGAAATTCCAGTAAAGACCGATGTGTTTGCCTTCGAGTCTTGGCAGCCGCGGCGCCGACGAGCCTTTTTCTTCCACCTTCAGCGCAACCGGGTTCAATACGTGCAGCGTCATGACGTGTATCCTTCCCTGTAATATCAATCGATTTTCGCGCCGCTTTCCTTGACGATCTTCGCGTACTTGACGATTTCGCTGCGGATGTAATCGCCCATTTGCTCGGGAGTGCCGCCGAGCGGTTCGGCGGCGTCCGCTTCCATGCGCTGCCGGAAGTCGGCGCTCGCGATCGTGCGCAGGATTTCGGTGTTGAGCCTGACGACGATTTCTCTCGGTGTTCCCGCCGGCGCTGCCACCCCGTACCATACCGGCAAGTCGAAACCCGGGAGCGTCTCCGCGACCGCCGGGAGATCAGGCAATGCCGGCGAACGAGTCAGTGTGCTCACGCCCAGCGCGCGCAGCCTGCCACTCTTGACGTGAGGACCGGACGATCGCCATGCCAGGAAGGAGAACTGCACCTGTCCCGCGATTGTGTCGGTAATCGCCGGCGCCGCCCCTTTATACGGCACGTGCACGATGTTGATGCCGGCCATGGTTTTCATCATCTCGCCGCAAAGGTGCGCGCCGCTGCCGTTGCCCGCTGAGGAATACGCGAGTTGTCCTGCGCGTGCCTTGGCAAGCGCGATCAATTCCTTCACTGATTTGACCGGCATTGACGGATGCACCGATATGACGTACGGGTTTCTGACCAGCAGCGCAACCGGCGCGTAGTCCTTGACCGGGTCGTACGGCAATTTCGGGTAAAGACTCGGGTTGACCGCGTACTGCGCGGTGAGTGCCAGCACCAGGGTATAGCCGTCGGGCGGATTCTTGGCCACGAACTCCATGCCGAGATTGCCGCCGGCGCCGCCGCGGTTCTCGACGATCACTTGCTGCCCGAGAGTCTCGGTGAGGCTTTGCGCCAGCGGCCGCGCCAGCAAATCGCCGCCGCCGCCCGCCGGATAGGGCACGACCATCCGTATCGGTTTGGTGGGATAGGCCTGCGCGCTCGCGAACACACTCGCACCGGCAATCACGACTGCAACCATCACACGATACGCGGATTTCACTATAGGTCTCCTTGGCGGAAGAGAGTGGGAGTCGAACCCACGCAGAACTGTAAACAGCTCCTACCAGGTTTGAAGTCTGGCCGCCCCACCGGGAGCGATTCCCTTCCGTTCTGGACGAATGTTAATTATATGCGAAATGCCGGCGCTAGCTTCCCAGCCGGGCGTTTACCGCTTTTGCCGCGGCGATTCCTTCGGCGGCTGCGTGGGTGAGCAACCCGCCGTAACCCGCGCGCACGGCGCCGGCCGCGTAGACCCCGGCCACCGCAGTCTGCAGCGAGGTATCGGTAATCAGAAAGCCGTTTGTATCGCGCTGGAATTCCGGCGGCGCGAATTCGCAGCGCGGCTCGAGCCCGATATAGGCGAATAATCCGGTGCACGGAATTTCACGCGTCGCGCCGTCTGCGACGTTGCGTAGCCGCACCCCGGTTACCATTTCCGCCCCTAGCACTGCCTCGGCCACGGTATTCCACACCGGGTGGATATTATTGTGCGCGGCGACGGCGTCGACCAGGTGCTGGCGCGCGCGAAACTGCGCGCCGCGGTGCACCAGATGCACGTGCTTGCAGAAGCTGGCAAGCACAAGTGCTTCCTGCAGCGCGGAGTCGCCACCGCCGACCACGACCACCTCCTGGTCCTTGTACATCGGGCCGTCGCAATCAGCGCATTGCGATACGCCCTTGTACTCGAATTCGGCCTCGCCCGGAATTCCGAGCCGCTTGAGCTGCGCGCCGGACGCGATGATCACCGCGCGTGCGCGATGCCGGCCGGCGTCGGTTACCACCGACAGGGAATCGCCGTCGCGCGCGAGCGCGGTCACCGTCTCGGAGAGGTTGGTGACCCCGAGATCGGAGACTTCCATCATCAGGGTCGATGCCAGCTCGGTGCCAGAGCCGTGCGGCTCGCCGTCGAGCTCGTTGATGTTGATAACGAGCCCGCCGAACAGCAGCGCTTCGATGCTCGCCGTGGCAAGCCCGCTTTGCGCGGCGTGTTTGGCTGCGCTCAGGCCGGTGATGCCGGCGCCGATGACGATCACGTCGAATTTCGAATCAGGCATTTTGGTTTCTCACCTCTTGGGTTGATGCGGCGGCACAGGCCGCTGCGTTTGGGGTTGGGACGGGGGTGCGGTAGTGGGCTTTGCGGCGGCCGGCGGCGCGGTCGCGGGTCCCAATATCGGCACAAAATCCTTGCGCATCTTGCGCGTGTCACCAATGCGCTGGGTGATGCCGATCCGGTCGAGGCATTCGAGAACTTCCATCGCCAGGCCGCGGCCGACGCCGCTGGCGTCGCGGAATTGCGCCACCGTGAATTGTCCGCCGGGCGCCGCTTGTGCCACGGTTTGCGCGATCGCGGCGAGCTGCGCGAGCGTTGCGCGCGGATAGAAACGGTCCATTCCCACCCGTATCAACTCGCTGGTGCGGCTCTTGCGGTGCAGGAAATCCTTCAGCAGCGCTTCCTTGAGCTGCGTGCTGACCGTCAACTCGCGCAATGGCGGCACCTTGAAGCCGGCGGCGTCGAGCACCGGTTTTATCGTCTGCCACATTTTTTCATCGGCCGGGTTGGCGGTCGCGACATGCTGCGGCAGGCGCATGCGCGAGCCCGTGACCTCGATCTTGCGCTGGTCGGCGAGTTCGCGCAGCAGCGCCACGAAAGTCGTCGCGTCCAGCGCCGGCGCGAGCGCCTGGCGTTGCGCTTCGATCTCGGCGCCGAGCGCCTGCGGCGACTCGCGGTGAAACCGCGTCAGCGCTTCGAGCACGCGTTGTTTGACCGCTTCCGCCGTTGTGTGCGGCAACGCCACCCGCTGCTCCTTGCCGATGACTGCGGCGCTGCAGCCGCGCGTGAGTGCCTCGATGCGTTCGGCAGTTAGATTGAACGCGCGCTCGAAGCCGGTCAGATCGACACCTTGCGGCGAGCACGCGAGCAACGCTGCCAGCGCGGCATCCGGCGCCGCGTGTTCGAGCGCGGCGAGTTGCGCGCGACGCGCGGCTGAATGCCGGCGCGTTGCCGGAGCGAACGGATCGACCACGCTGCCGCCGCCGATGGTGCGCACCGCGGATTGATCGCGAATGATGAAACGGTCCCCGTGCAGTGCGGCCAGCGGCCGGTCGGCAATCAATTGCACCAGCGCGGACGCTCCGGGTGCAACCGTTTCGCCGCGCCGGATCGCCAGGCGCGCGGTGACATCGGCAGTGCCCAGATGCAGGTGGATCGGAGTCCAGTGCTTGAGCGGCTGCACCTCGCTCGCGAGCACTTGCAGGCGGACATCGATGCGCTGGGTCGGTGCGTGAAGCGCCGGCGCGACCAGCCAGTCGCCGCGGCCGATTTGTGCGAGATCGGTGCCGCTCAGGTTGAGTGCGCAGCGCTCGCCGGCGGCCGCCCGCTGCGCCGCCTGTCCATGCTGCTGCAGCGCGCGTACCCGCGCCTCGATGCCGCTTGGCGAGAGCATCAGCTTGTCGCCGACCGCAACCGCGCCGTTGAACACCGTGCCTGTGACCACCGTGCCGCTGCCGGCCATAGTAAACGCCCGGTCGATCGCGTAGCGGAAATGCCGGCCCGCCTGCTCGCTGCGCGCGTGCGCCTTGGCCGCTGCCGCCAGCTCGTCACGTAACGCAGTGATGCCGTCGCCGCTTACCGCCGACACCGGGATTACCGGAATCGACGCGAGCGTAGTCGGCGCGAGCAGATTGCGCACCTCCGCAATCACCTGGGCCACGCGCGCGGCTGCCACGCGGTCGGTTTTGGTGATGATCGCCACGCCGCGCGCGACGTTGAGCAGATCGACGATATGCAGGTGTTCGATCGTCTGCGGCATCACCCCATCGTCGGCGGCGACGATCAGCATCACGTAGTCGATGCCGCACACGCCGGCGAGCATGTTGCGGATGAAACGCTCGTGGCCCGGCACGTCGACAAAGCCGATGGTGTCGCCGGCAACGGTTTGCCAATACGCGAAGCCGAGGTCGATCGAGATGCCGCGCGCCTTTTCTTCCGGCAGCCGGTCGGTGTCGACGCCGGTCAGTGCCTTCACCAGCGTGGTCTTGCCGTGGTCGATGTGGCCTGCGGTGGCAACAATCATGACGATGATTCCGGCAACTTGAGCTGGCTCAGTTGCGCTATGAAGCCGGCCTCGTCGTCGAGGCAGCGCAAATCGAGGATGAAGGCGCCGTCGCTGATGCGGCCGATCACCGGTACCGGTAGCGCGCGAAATGCGTCGGCCAGCGTTTCCACCGCCGAACGCTTGCGCTTGTGCGTGGGGGTAACCGCGATACCGGCGCTTGGCAGGGCGTCGACCGGCAGCGCGCCGCTGCCGATCTGGCTGGCGCAACTGATTACCTTTGCGTCGGCAAACTTCGCTACCGCGGTTGCAACCGCCGGCAGCACGCGCTGCGCCTGCGTTTCTATTTCCGCTTGCGCGCGCGTGAGCAATCTGAGCGTCGGCAGCTCGCGCGGCAGCCGCTCGGGATCGGCGTACAGACGCAGCACCGCTTCGAGCGCGGCCAGTCTTATTTTGTCGACGCGCAGCGCGCGCTTCATCGGGTTCTTCCTGATTTTCGCGATCAGCGCCGCGGCTCCGACGATCAGCCCGCATTGCGGGCCGCCCAGCAGTTTGTCGCCGCTGAAGGTCACCACTTCGGCGCCGTGGGTAAACGCTTCGCGCGGCGTCGGCTCGTGCGGCAGCCCGTAGTCCTCGAGATTGGCCAGCATGCCGCTGCCGAGATCGACGATGAACGGCACACCATGCTCACGCGCCAGCGCGCCGAGTTCAGGTTCGGGAACCGCGGCGGTAAAGCCCTGGATCGAGTAATTGCTGGCGTGCACCTTCATGATGGCGGCGGTGCGCGTGCTGATGGCGTCGGCGTAGTCTTTGGCGTGGGTACGGTTGGTGGTGCCGACTTCGCGCAAGGTGCAGCCGCTGCGCGCCATGATGTCGGGGATGCGGAACGAGCCGCCGATTTCGATCAGCTCGCCGCGCGAGACGATCACTTCCTTCCGTAGCGCGAGCGAGTTGAGCACGAGGTAGACCGCCGCCGCGTTGTTGTTGACGACGATCGCGGCTTCCGCGCCGGTCAGGCGTTTGAGCCACGCCTCGACGTGATGGTCGCGCTCGCCGCGCGCGCCGCCGCCGAGGTCGTACTCGAGGTTGACCGCGCGGGTCATTGCCGTAAGCGCTGCGTCGGCGGCGGCGCGCGGCAGCAACGCGCGGCCAAGATTGGTGTGCAGCACGGTGCCGGTCAGGTTGAATACCGGTTTGAGGGAGGCGCCGGTCGCAGCGCGCAGCCGGACCCCGCATGCCGCAAGCAATGAGTTTTCGTCGAGATCGGCGGCAGCGTGGCGGTCGAGCAGCGCACGCTGCTCGTCGAGCACGGCACGCAGAACTTCTACGACGAGCGGATGGCCGTACTCGGCAACGAGCGTGCCTACCGCTGCGAGCTTGAGCAGCCGGTCGACCGAGGGAATCGCGCGCCGCGCGGCAGCCGCAGGATTCAGCATCGCAGCCGGCCGTCACAGTCCAGCGCGGGGAAATGGTGGGAGCGCGTAATCATGTGATCCGGGGAGGGGCAAGTTTAGCGTAATTTCGGGCATCTATGCTATGCTCAAAATCGAATTGCGGTGTATCGCGCCGCGACGTCCGGCAGCAACTCAAACCGAGGGGGAAGCCCGCATGAACGTACGACCCATTTCGTCCGAACCCGCGTATGAAGTGGTCTGGCCGCTGGGCAGATCGCATTGGGACATGCGCGCGCCAAATGAGCGCGTCCCGGATCTGCGTGGCAAGACCATTTGCGAGATCTGGGACCACGTGTTCCGCGGCGAGCGGATCTTCCCGCTCATTCGCGAGACGCTGCAGAAGCGTTATCCGGGTATCCGCTTCGTTGAGTACGACAAGTTAGGCGACACGCACGGCCCGCACCAGAAAGAGGTGCTGGCGGCGTTGCCGGGGTTGCTCAAGCAATACGGCTGCGACGCGGTCATTTCCGGCGTCGGCGCCTGAGGCGCGTGCACGCCCGCCGTGTTGCGGGCGAGTGCCGTGGTAGAACGCGCGGGCTATCCGACCGTCTCGATCGTGTCGAGCGGCTTCCTCAAGCAGGCCGAAGTGGTGGCGCGCGGCCTGGGGTTGCCCGACCTGCCGATTGCGCATTATCCCGGCGTGCCGATGACCGACAGCGTTGAGGAACTGCAACGCAAGGTCGAGCACGAACTGATTCCACAGATCATCAGGGGCATTACCGCACAGGAAGTCGTGACGTTTACACAGACCGCGGCACCCGACCCGGCGCCGCGTGACGTCGTGTTCAGAGGAACGCTCGATGAAGTCGGCGAGCATTTTTACTCGAACCAATGGTCGGACGGTCTGCCGATCATTCCGCCGACGCTCGAGCGCATCGAGCGTTTCCTGCGCTATACCGACCGTGCCGCGGACGAAGTCATCGGCATCTGCCCGCCGGACAACCGCGAGGCCACCGTGTGGAACATTGCGGTGACCGGTGTGATCGCGGGTTGCCGGCCGGAGTATATGCCGCTGCTGATTGCAGTGGTCGAGGCTGTCACCGATCCGGAATACCGGATGCAGGACGCCGGCTCGACGCCGGGCTGGGAATCGCTGATCGTGGTCAACGGGCCGATCGTGAAGGATCTCGATTTCAACTGCGGCGCCAGCGTGATGCGGGTCGGACGCCAGGCCAACACCAGCGTCGGCCGTTTCCTGCGGCTCGTGTTGCGCAACATGTCGGGCTTTCGCTTTGCGCCCGGCGCGGGGGACAAAGGCAGCATCGGCCAGAGCTTCCTGGTGGCGCTGGCCGAGGACGAGGATGCGGTGCGGCAGATCGGCTGGCAGCCGTTCTCGGCCGACCGCGGCTTCAAGGCGGGCGACAACATCGTCACGGTGCAAAGCGTGGTCGGCATCAGCCCGCCCGTTTATACCGGCAGCGAGAAGGCGACCGAGCACGCGCGCATCCTCGCCGAGGTGATCGGCGGCAGTTGCACGTACTGGTCGCCGGTCGGTATCGCTTATGGCAAGTGGCACCCGCTGCTGCTGCTCGGGCCCAGCATCGCGAAAGTGTTCGCGCAGGAAGGCTGGAGCAAGGACGACCTGCGGAAGTATTTATACGACAACGTCACGATGCGGGCGAGTGACGCCGAGCGTTACGCGTATTACGTCGGGCTGACCGATTTCAGCCTCGCCGACAAGGTCAAGCAGGGTATCGTGCCCGCGGTCTATCACGAGTCGGACGATCCCGAGAGGCTGATTCCGGTGTTCCAGAAACCGGAATGGATCGGCATCGTGGTGGCGGGCGATCCGGGGCGCAATCAGTCGAAAGGCTATTGCAGCAACCACGTGCAGGGGCCGCCGGTGAGCAAGGCGGTGCGGCTGCCTCGCGACTGGAACCAATTGCTCGCGAAAATCCGCGGGTAAACCGCGAAGATCATCCTCACGCTTTGCGCGGCTCGCGCAGGGTCACGAATTCTTCGGCCGCCGTCGGATGGATGCCGATGGTGGCGTCGAACTGGGCCTTGGTCGCGCCGCACTTGATCGCGATGGCGATGCCCTGCATGATCTCGCCCGCGTCGGCGCCGACCATGTGCGCGCCGACGACGCGGTTCGACGCGCGTTCCACCACCAGCTTCATGAACATCTGCTCGCTGCTGCCGGTAAGCGTGTGCCTGAGCGGGCGGAAGCGCGTCGCGTAAACGTCGATTGCGCCGCAGCGCAGCCGCGCGTTTTCCTCGCTCAGTCCGACGGTCGCAACATTCGGGTTGGCGAAAATTGCAGTCGGAATGTTTTCGTAGTCGAGCGCGGTCGGGCGGTTATCGAACAGCGTGTTGGCGACCGCCATGCCCTCCGCGGTCGCGACCGGCGTAAGATTGACGCGGTCGGTCACATCGCCGATCGCATAAACCGATGGCGCCGCGGTTTGTGAATAGGGGTCGACCGCAATCGAGCCTCGGGCGGTGAGCGTCACCCCGGCCGCCTCGAGTCCAAGCTTGCGCGTGTTCGGCGCGCGGCCAGTCGCATACATGATGCAGTCGGTGTCGAGGGCGCCGCCGTCGGCGAGCGTTGCCCGCAAGCCGCCGTCGGTCGGCGCAATCGCGGCGACGTTGGCATTGAATCTGATTTTCACGCCTTGCTTCTGCATTTCCTCGGCCAGCACTGTGCCGAGCTCGTGATCGAAGCCACGCAGAATTCGCGGACCACGGTAGACCAGCGTGGTATCGGCACCCATGCCATTGAAGATCGATGCGAACTCGACCGCGATGTAGCCGCCACCGACTACTACGACCCGTAGTGGCAGCGTGGGGAGGAAGAATGCCTCGTTCGACGTGATAGCAAGTTCGGCGCCGGGGATCGCGGGTATTACCGGCCAGCTGCCGGTGGCGATCAGGATGTAGCGCGCACTGTGGTGCTTGCCGTTGATTTCGACCGTGTGCGCATCGATGAGCGTCGCTCGCCCGTCGAGGATGGTGACGCCGGCGTTGTCGAGCAGGCGGCGGTAGACACCGTTCAGGCGCTCGATTTCGCGGTTCTTGTTGGCGACCAGCCGCGCCAGATCGAATTCCGCAGGCGTGCTGCTCCAGCCGTAGGCGGCGGCATGATGAAAGTCCTCGCGGTAGTGCGCCGCGTAGCTGAAAAGCTTCTTGGGGATGCAGCCGACGTTGACGCAGGTGCCGCCCAAATAGCGTTCTTCCGCGATTGCAACGCGCGCGCCGAAGGCAGCGGAGAAGCGGCTGGCGCGTACGCCGCCCGAACCCGCCCCTATGGTGAACAGGTCAAAATCGAAATGCGGCATTAACGGCTGGTGCGCAGCTATTCCCAGAGCCGTTCCGGCAACGGCAGTCCGGCCAGGTCCGCGGCGGTGAGGCGTCCGTCGGGCTCGATGCCGAAACGCTCGAGCACGGCGGCGAATTGGCGCGCATGCTGCGCCGAATGCCACGTCGAGCGCTCATAGAGCATGTATATCGGCTGCATGCCGAAGAAGGTCTGCACCTTCTGCTGACACGATTTGTCGGCCAGCCCGTTCCACCATTGTTGCAGCCGCGCGATCACCGTATCGCCGTAACGCGCGATCTCCTCCCCCGTCATGAACGTGCCGTCGGCGGGCGGGATATTGGCGAGCTGGACCACATATTCGACGCCGCCGACCGCCGTCTCGAGAAACGCCTCGCCGATGCGGAACACGTGGTGGCCCATCAGGCGCAGCGAGCGGTCACGGTTCGGAATCACGCGCTCGTTGAGGCGATCGTCCGGGATCTGGCGCACATAACGCTGCACGGCGCGCAGCACATTGACCCATTTGGCGATCAGCTGCTCGGGCGGCAGCGGCGTGTGGCCGGTGCCGTGCAGACCGACGAACTCGGCGACATCCTCGAGGTTCTGCCCGAATACGAAGGCGCTGCCCTTCGCGACCACCGGCACGTTACGCACGCCGAGCGCGCGAAGCTTGTCCCGACCGCCGGCGTCGTTCAGCACGTCGATCGCGACGAAATCGATGTTCTTTTTCGAAAGAAACTCTTTCGCTCTGAGGCAGCTGCTTCACCCAGGCTGGGTGAAAAGTATGTATTTTTCGGCGATGGAATCCATGGGCGCATCTTCAGCTTGAAGGTTCCGCAGACTACTACCCGCTGCGCCGCTGCGTCAAGCACTCGCCGGCAGCCTTCATCCTTCGATGATCCCGCCGCCCAAACACACGCGGCTTTCGTAGATCACCGCTGACTGGCCGGGCGTGACGGCCCATTGCGGCCCGGCAAATTCGACATCGCAGCTGCCGGCATCGACGCGCGCGATGGTGCAGGGTGCGTCCTTCTGCCGGTAGCGCGTTTTTGCGCCATAGACCCAGTTGCAGTGCGGCGCGCCGCCGCTGATCCAGTTGAGATCGATGGCGGTCAGCCGGTTTTTCAGCAGCGCGTCGTGGTCGTGGCCCTGCACCACCAGCAGCCGGTTGTTGGGCATATCCTTGGCGGCGACATACCATGCGTCGTGATCGCCATCGCGTTGGCCGCCGATGCCCAGCCCGTGGCGCTGGCCGATAGTGTAGAACACGAGCCCCATGTGGCGGCCGAGCATGCGGCCGTCCAGCGACCAGATCTCGCCGGGGTCGGCGGGCAGGTAGCGATTCAGGAATTCGCGAAACGGCCGCTCGCCGATGAAGCAGATGCCGGTTGAGTCTTTTTTGTCGTGGTTCGGCAAGCCCTGCTGGCGCGCCATTTCGCGCACTTCGCGCTTGTATAGCGTGCCCAGCGGGAACATTGTTTTCGAAAGCTGTGCCTGGTTCAGGCGGTAGAGGAAATAGCTCTGGTCCTTGGTCCCGTCCTCGGCTTTCAGCAGCTGATAGAGCCCGTCGACCTCGCGTACCTGCGCGTAATGACCGGTCGCGATGCGTTCGGCGCCCATCGCGAGCGCATGATCGAGAAACGAGCGGAACTTGATTTCCGCGTTGCACAGCACGTCGGGATTCGGCGTGCGGCCGGCCCGGTATTCGCGCAGGAACTCGCTGAATACGCGTTCCTTGTATTCGGCGGAAAAATTGACGGATTCGATCTCGATGCCGATCCGGTCGGCGACCGAAACGGCGTCCAGCAGGTCCTGACGCGAGCTGCAGTACTCCTCGTCGTCATCGTCTTCCCAGTTTTTCATGAAGAGACCAATGACTTCAAAACCCTGCTGCTTGAGCAGCAGAGCCGTGACCGACGAGTCGACGCCGCCCGACATGCCTACGACTATGCGCTGCCTGGACATGAGTTATTCACCGTAACGTTCGGCTTCCGGATCCCGGCTTCGGAATTCATAGTCCGATTTTAGTCCTGCTGCGTCAAACTGCACGCTGACGGCGCGCGCGGCGTGCATTTGCAAAAAAAAAGGCAGGGTCGAGACCCCGCCTTGTTCGGAAGAACGAAAGATTACTTGTCTTTTTTCTTGCCGTCGCCTTTTTTGCCGTCTTTTTTCTTGTCGTCTTTCTTGGCTTCTTTTTTGGGCTCATCTTTTTTCTTGTCAGCCGCGAAAGCGGAAACGGTGCCCAGCGCGAACATGGCGGCGAAAATAGCTGCAAACAGTTTGCTCATTCTGATTCCCCTGTTGAAAGTTGATGAAAGTCGATTTTTTAATACCCGACCGTTTCTCCGGTCACCGTTTTTAACGTGTTGGCTAAAAAACCGTTGACAAAAGTAACAATTTTCAGCGGCGTTTGCAACTTAAATCCATGATTTTTAAGGACAAGTAATATAAGATTTTTAAAATCATGGGCTTGTAAAACAAAACGGCAGGGGGCGACTGCCGTTTTTGAGCCGTACGCAGTTCTTTACTTACTTGCTCGCAGCTTTCTTGGATTTCTTGGCTTTGGCGGGCTTTTTCGCCTTGGCGGGTTTCTTGGCCTTTTGGGTCTTCGTCTTCGCTTCAGCCTTAGGCGCGTCACTTGCCGGTGCCGCGGCAATGGCTACCGAACCCATCGAAACCGATAGGAACGCAGCGGCAATCAGAGTAGCCAGCAATTTTGTCATGTTTGTTTCCCCTTCCTTTGCAAAGTAGGTTGATTTTTTCGAGACACGTGTCGGTATCTCTTTGCGAATAACGCGTGGTCCCGTAACGCGTTGACGGTGCAGGTTACTCTAAAGCGCTTACTTGCCCCAGGGTTTGATCGCGTCTTTCAACTTGTTGTAGCCCTCGAGGTAGCGGGGCCGCTTGCCGCCATAGATCTTGTCGAAGGTCTCCAGCTGCGCGTCCAGCCAGCGGGCGAGCTCGGCATTGCCCGGATTTGCGGCCTTGTACGCTTCGTTGATCAGGACAAAGTGGATCCGCGGGTCGTAGGGCTGCTTCTCGCCGCCGACGGTCTCGTCCCCGGCCAGCAGGCGCAGCAGCATCGCGTCGGCGGAACCCAGCGTCTGTTCGAAGATCGGCTCGCCCTGCATGCGGTACATGACGCTGGTCATGTCCTTGCCGTTCTTCATGGTGAAGCCCATGTCGGCCCAGACCTTTTGCATGTCCGCGCCGGTTTTGGCATGATCGAGGATCATCTGTCCCCAGGCGCGCAGCGCGTCGGGAGCATCCGCCATAAGGTCGGTCAGCCGGTCACCGTCGAGGTCCGTCGCATAGACGATGACCTTGCGCTGCTGCATCATGTCATGCAGCAGCAAACCGAAATTGGTGTCGGAGATGTGCTCGTACACTTCCCCTCCCCAGTTCTCCATTCCGGCCTTGAAGTCCTTGGGCAGCAGGGCAACGATGGCATCCACGTTTGCCTTGTGCTCCGCATAGGCATCTACGGCGTAGCTGCGTTTGAGCTTGAACTTCGTGCCCTGCATGAGCCAACGCACGATCCCTGCATTGATTGCGTCCTCCTGCGCCTGGGTTGGCTTGGTGGCGACACGCCCGACTTGCCCTGTTTCGTGCACCATCTTCAGGAACAGGCGTACGGCGTAGGCCATCCGGACCCCCGGCGTGTTCATTTCGGAGTGGATGTTGCCGGTGTCGCGATCGACCTGGAACTTCTTGCCGTCCTGGGAGTAGGGCAGGCCGGGCATGAATCGCACGCTCGTGATCGTCCCATAAGGCCGGACATTGCAGTAGACCCCGGCCGCGGTGCGCAGCGGTGCGTTGGCGGACTTCCCGCGGACGACCACTTTCCTGCCGTTCTCGTTGACCATGAAATCGCCGGCGGTGGACCACTTGAGCGACGTGTAATCGAGCTTGCCGAACCACTCGATCGACGCGAGTTTGGTATCGTGCCGGAACTGCGCCATCATGGGCACGCCGAGGAAGGGCAAGCCCAGCACATCGAGCGCCATCAGCGTGCCGTTGAGCGCAAACATGTCCGTGAACGCGTGCGCGACCGGCTTCACGTTGCCGTGCGGGTTGCCGCCTTCCCAGATAATCGCGTTGTCTATGCCCCGCGGCTTGATCCTGGATCGCGTGTAGATACTGTCCAGCAGCTTGAACAGATCGCCGCTTTGTTCTTCCTGGGCAATCTTCAGCAGGTCGAGTTTTTCAGCCATGATTCGCAGTCTCCGTTGGAATGTGGTTGGTCACGTGATGGGGGTGTTGCGGCGATCAGTCGGGAAAAAAAAGCCCATCCGGCAGGCGCCGGACGGGCTTTTATTTTGGTATTCTGGAGTGCGCCGTGTTTTCAGGCAGCCTGGATATTGGATGCCTGTTTGCCTTTGGGGCCCTGGGTTACTTCGAACGTAACCTTCTGTCCTTCCTTGAGGGTCTTGAAACCTCCCATCTGGATCGCCGAGAAGTGCGCGAACAGATCTTCACTGCCGTCGTCCGGCGTAATGAAGCCATAACCCTTTGCATCGTTGAACCATTTCACAGTACCTGTTGCCATATTGCAGTTCCCTTAATTAACTAAAAAAATACCGGAGAAAACTCCGGAGACTGTTTGAGTTTCAAGGACGCATACGGCAAAACCGATACTGCGATCAAGCTTGAAGCCAAACACTCTTTCGCTTTCTAGGCCATTTGCCAACGGAAGTCAAGTTTTTGTTAAAAAAGGACCCTGTTACCACTTGAAAAATCTGGCATTATGGTCAAAATGACAACTGGAAGCGGGTAGTGGATGGCGGTGCGAAGCATGGCGACACGGGATCGCGAAGGCACGGTTCTGGAGGCGAAAAAGGCCAAGGTCAAATCGCCCCCGATGTTCAAGGTTTTGCTGCTAAATGACGATTACACGCCCATGGATTTCGTAGTACTGGTGTTGCAGAAATTTTTCCTGCTCAGCCGCGAGAAGGCGACTCAGGTTATGCTCAAGGTTCATCGCGAAGGTTCCGGTGTGTGCGGGGTTTATCCGCGCGACGTTGCGGCGACCAAGGTCGATCAGGTGACCGAGTTCGCCCACCAGTATCAACACCCGCTGCGCTGCGTGATGGAGGAGAACTGATGATTGCCCAGGAACTCGAAGTCAGCCTGCACATGGCGTTCATGGAGGCGCGCCAGAAACGGCACGAATTCATCACCGTCGAGCACCTGCTGCTGGCGCTGCTCGATAATCCGTCGGCCGCCGAGGTGCTCAAGGCGTGCGCGGCGGAGATCGACGATCTGCGCAAGCTGCTGTCAGAGTTCGTCACCGAGCACACGCCGATCCTCGCCACCGAAGACACCGACACGCAGCCGACGCTGGGTTTTCAGCGCGTGATCCAGCGTGCGATCCTGCATGTGCAGTCCTCGGGCAAGAAAGAGGTGACGGGCGCCAACGTGCTGGTCGCGATTTTCGGCGAGAAGGATTCGCATGCGGTGTATTTCCTGCACCAGAAGGGGGTGACGCGGCTCGACGTCGTCAACTTCATCTCGCACGGTATCAGCAAGGTGCAGCAGGCGGCGCCCGGCAAGGCTGAGGGCGAGGCCGAACCCGAACAGGAGCAGTCGCCGGGCGGGGCGCTTGAGAACTTCACGCTGAATCTCAACGCGCTTGCGCTGGCGGGCAAGATCGATCCGCTGATTGGCCGTGAGCGCGAGCTCGAGCGCGTGGTGCAGACGCTATGCCGCCGCCGCAAGAACAATCCGCTGCTGGTTGGCGAGGCCGGCGTCGGCAAGACCGCGATCGCGGAGGGCCTGGCACGGCGCATCGTCGAAGGCGAGGTGCCCGAGATACTCGCCAAATGCCAGGTTTACGCGCTCGACATGGGCGCGCTGCTCGCCGGCACCAAGTATCGCGGCGACTTCGAACAGCGCCTGAAGGCGGTGCTCAAGCAGCTGCTCGACAATCCGCAATCGATCCTGTTCATCGACGAGATCCACACACTGATCGGCGCGGGTGCTGCGTCGGGCGGCACGCTGGATGCGTCGAACCTGCTGAAGCCCGCGCTGTCGACCGGACAGCTGAAGTGCATCGGCGCCACCACTTACAACGAATTCCGCGGGGTGTTCGAGAAGGATCATGCGCTGTCGCGCCGCTTCCAGAAGATCGATGTCGTAGAGCCGTCGATCGAGGAAACCGTGTCGATCCTGCGCGGTCTCAAGACCCGTTTCGAAGCGCACCACGGCATCAAATACGCGGCTTCGGCGCTGACCTCCGCGGCCGAGCTCGCGGCGCGCTACATCAATGACCGCCATCTGCCCGACAAGGCGATCGACGTGATCGACGAGGCGGGCGCGGCGCAGCGCATCCTGCCGAAATCGAAGCAGAAGAAGGTCATCACCAAGCACGAGATCGAAGAGATCGTCGCCAAGATCGCGCGCATACCGCCGCAGAGCGTGTCTTCGGACGATCGCTCGCAGCTGAAGAATCTCGACCGCAACCTGAAAGCGGTGGTGTTCGGCCAGGAGCAAGCGATCGATGCGCTGTCGGCGGCGATCAAGATGGCGCGCAGCGGCCTTGGCAATCCGCAGAAACCGACCGGGTGCTTCCTGTTCAGCGGCCCGACCGGCGTCGGCAAGACCGAAGTCGCGCGCCAGCTCGCCTACATCATGGGCGTCGAGCTGATCCGCTTCGACATGTCGGAATACATGGAACGCCATGCGGTTTCGCGCCTGATCGGCGCGCCGCCCGGCTACGTGGGATTCGACCAGGGCGGATTGCTGACGGAAGCGATCACCAAGCATCCGTATTCGGTGCTGCTGCTCGACGAGATCGAGAAGGCGCATCCGGATGTCTACAACATTCTGCTGCAGGTGATGGATCACGGCACGCTGACCGACAACAACGGCCGCAAGGCGGATTTCCGCAACGTGATGATCATCATGACCACCAACGCCGGCGCCTCGGAGCTGTCGAAAACCTCGATCGGCTTTACGGTAACCAGGCAGGCGGGCGATGAGATGGCTGAAATCAAGCGCATGTTCTCGCCCGAATTCCGCAACCGGCTCGATGCGATCATTTCGTTTGCCGCGCTCGGCCGCGACATCATCATGCGCGTGGTCGACAAGTTCCTGATGCAGCTCGAAGAGCAGTTGCACGAGAAGAAGGTCGACGCGACCTTTACCGGCGCGCTCAAGGATTATCTCGCCGTGAAAGGTTTCGACCCGCAGATGGGCGCGCGGCCGATGGCGCGCCTGATCCAGGATACGATCCGCACCGCGCTCGCCGACGAACTGCTGTTCGGCCGGCTCATCAATGGCGGCAAGGTCACCGTCGACCTCGGCGCCGACCAGCAGGTGCGGCTGGTATTCGCCGAGGAAGAGGCGAGCGTCGTCTAGACCGGCGCCGGTCGCCGGTCCGCTTTCATCACGCTGGGAGGAGCCCATGAAAATCAAGCTAGCAATTGGCCCTATGGCATTGCTGATGGCCGTCGCGGCCACTGGCGCCTATGCGCAGGATGCCTCGGCGGTGCGCGGCATGGCTGCGACCTGCACCCACTGCCACGGTACCGACGGCCGCAGTGTCGGCATGACGCCCGGTCTCGCCGGCGTCGACCCGGCCTACATGGCGCAGCAGATGAAGGACTTCAAAGCCGGCAAGCGCCCAGGCACCATCATGCATCAGCTCGCGAAGGGTTATACCGACGCGCAGATCGATCAGATCGCCGCTTATTTCGCGGCGCAGAAGAAATAAGGGGGCGGCCATGACACTCAATCGACGCGAATTCATCAAGTGGATGTCAGCTGCTGCCGGCGTTGGCGCCGTCGCGGGTTGCGCGACCACCAGTGGCGCAAGCGCCGGGCGCGTGGTGGTGATCGGCGCCGGCTATGCGGGCGCGACGGCGGCGAAATATGTCCGCATGTGGGCGCCCGACATCGAAGTCACGCTCATCGAGCGCAACAGCGAGTTCATTTCATGCCCGATCAGCAATCTCGTGCTCGGCGGCAGCAAGACGCTCGCCGACATTACCATCGGTTACGGCGGGCTCGACAAATATGGCGTCAAGCGCGTGCGCGACGACGCGGTTGCGGTCGATCCGGTCAAGCGCGAAGTGCGGCTTGCCTCCGGCGCCACGCTCGGCTATGACCGGCTGGTCATCGCGCCCGGGATCGATTTCGGATACGAGAAAATTCCGGCGCTGAACACGGCGCCGGCCCAGGAGCGCATCCTGCATGCCTGGAAAGCGGGCGCGCAGACGGTGGCGCTCAGGAAGCAACTCGAGGCGATGCCGAATGGCGGCGTTTACGCGTTGTCCGTGCCAATGGCGCCGTATCGCTGCCCGCCGGGGCCGTACGAGCGCGCCTGCCAGGTCGCTTTCTACTTCAAGGCGCGCAAGCCGAAATCGAAAGTGCTGATACTCGATGCCAACGGAGACGTGGTATCGAAAAAGGGCCTGTTCATGGCGGCGTGGAACGGGCCTTACAAGGGCATCGTCGAGTATCGCCCGACAATGGAATTGCAGGACGTCGACCTGAAAACCAACACCGCAATCTTCATCGGCGAAAGGGTGCGGGCCGATGTCCTCAACGTCGTGCCGTCCCAGACCGCCGGCCAGATTGCGCATCGCGCCGGCGTGGTTACCGCCAATAACCTCTGGTGCGGCGTGAACTGGCTCACGATGGAATCGGTGGCGCAGCCGAACATCCACGTCCTCGGCGACGCGACGCTATCCGCGCCGGCGATGCCCAAGTCCGCCAGCATGGCGAACCAGCATGCCAAGGTGTGCGCCGCCGCGGTGATCGCGCTGATCAAGGGGCAGCCGGTCAATGCGCGGCCGATGATGATCAACACCTGCTATAGCTTCATGGATGACAAGAACGTCGCGCACGTCGCGTCGGTCCACAGCTACGACCCGGCGCAGAAAACGATGACGGTGGTCAAAGGCGCGGCCGGGGTATCCGCCAAGGCGAACGAACTCGAAGGCACTTACGCCATGGGCTGGGCACGCAACATCTGGGCCGACGCGCTGGCCTAGTCAGCGGTGGCAACAGCCAACGGGGGCGCCATTGCGGCGCCCCTTTTTTCTGATGCCGGCACCACGTAACAAATTGATCCCCTCTCCCCCGCTTGCGGGGGAGAGGGCAGGGTGAGGGGGTTTTTTTGTTGAGCGCGATGAGGCTGATCGCCAGCCAAGCCAATATCCATGCAGATTCCCGGGATTCTAAAGTGTTCGGCGTTTACGATCACGACGCCGTCGGGGACTCAAGAACCACGCGACCAATGGCGCTGGCGCAATTCGATCGCGGTCGCGCGCCATCACACGCGGTATAGATTGAAGGGAAGCAGTCGGGGCACTCGGAATCGTTTAACATGCTTTCATCATGCCCCTAGGTCGCGCGTTCGGGGAGGCATTTACTCCTCTTCAATGGCAAGGCGTCCGGGCTCGTCAATTCAGCGACGAGGCGGATGCCTTTCAGCAACTTGTCGGCGACGCACTCCGCAATTCATTTCGCGAAGCCGCGGTCGTTTCACCGACCCGCGGCAAGGATGGTGGTATAGACGCCTGGCTGCGAGACGGGGGCGCGCCATCGGCAAGATTCCGCGACTTCAGTGTGCCGCTGATTGTGGAGTGTAAGCAGCACGATGCCGCGTCACCGGGCCTCGCGAGAAACATCGAACAGGCTTGGCATCGAGTCGCGAGCAAGCTCGCCAGCAAGGCTGCGGCAGGCTGGCCCGGCGATTACGCGCCGTGGAAAGATGCACGGGGCTACCTCTATTGCGTGAGCGTGCGGCTCCGGACACCCGCTGAACGCGAGGCGCTAGAGGCGCAGATCAGGGCTTTCTTTGCGGGACTCGCAGATGAACAGCATCCACCGATCGCGCCACCGCAGATTCGCGTCTGGGACTGGGGCGACCTCGCGCATTGGTTCCGCGAGTCCGGCCGGCTCGCGGACGAATGGCTGGGGCTCGACTGGCCGGATCTGGTCGATCATGCATCGTATCGCGCGCGCATCGGCCAGACGCTTGACGGGCGCCTGCAGAGCTTCCGCGGCTACCTTTTGGAAGAGCATCTACCATTTGTCACCCCCGAAACCGGCGACGCGTTGCATCCGGACCAGTTACTTTCGCGGCTCGCTCAGGGCGAGAACCTCATCCTCTTGGGCGAGGTCGGCATTGGCAAGACGCGCACGACTTTCGAGGTGGCAGAGCGTGCTGCTGCCGCGCATTGGCGCGTCTTGCATCTGAATCCCTCGGAACGGGAAATTGACCTGCGCAGTATGGCCAAAGAACTGCTGCGACATGCGGGCGAGACCTTGGCCGTAGTGGATTACATAGACCAATTCCAGCACTTCGACGCGCGCTTCTGGCATACCACGCTGCTGCCTGAGGCGGCGGCGCGCGGCGCACGCATCGCGCTACTCGCTAACGCCCGGCCCGCCGGTTCGACCCAAGCGCTGTCCGTTCTGCAAGAAAGCGGCCTTTTTACTACGCTGGTAATGTCGCCGACACCGGAGCGGCGCCAGCGCGTTACGGGAATGATCGAGGACTGTCTCTGCCCTACTGCAATCGGCGTTCTTGGTCGCGAGCGTGTTCGCGAGCAGTGCGGGCCGCGCCCCATCATTGCCATGTTCATCGGGCGGGAACTTGAGTCACTCGCCCGTACCGGCGCGCTCAACGCGGCGCTTGCCGCTGCAGTCCGTCCTGGCGATCTGATGAGCTGGGTTAGCCGCAGGCTGCGCGAGGCCGGGCTGGTAGCTGCGCCCCAGAACGCGCTTTGGGATTCCGTATCGGTGCCACCGGGGCTCTGCGCAGCCACTGCGGTTCTTGCGGCTGCGCCGCTGTACGACAGTGAACTTGTTGCGGTAGCGAGCGCAACGCTTGCCGAGCGACCGGGCGGTGACAACGCTGCGGCGTCGCGCATCGTCGAGGCTTTGTGCCAAGGTGGATGGCTCGAGCTAGGGGACCGAGGCGATTGGCGCACGCCTCACGACGCCGTAGCTGACGAAGCGCTTCGGCGCCTTCTCGGAGCGGACTTGGGATTGCTTCCAGCACTTCTCGCAGGTGCCTCGAGTGGGCGACCGCTGGGGCGCTTCGCCGTCAGCCTTGGGCGCTTGGTGGGCAGCACGGACGCCTCGGCAGAGGTAATCGCGGGCGCCGCCGCGGAATGGCTCAGGCAACAAGCGAGTGCCATTGGCGCCAAGCTCGCAACCATCGAGAGCGACACTGCAGCTTACGCGCTTGGGGGCGTATTCGATTGCCCGCCTTGGACCGAGGTAGCGCTTCGCGCTTGGCAGCAACTTGTCCAGCCGTGGATTAACGCCCATGGCACCGAGCTTTCCGCCCGCCACCTCCTGCACCGAGGGCTGAAGCGGCTGACGGCCGAGGACTCGGCGCACCTGCTTGCGCCGGCCCGTGCCTGGCTCGCCAAGCACGGCGAGACGTCAGATGCCGGATTCGTGCTTGCCCCGCTGCTCGCGTGGTCGGCGGAACAGTTGGGCGATGCGCAAGGCGAGGTGCTGAGCCGAGCACGGGAATGGCTGGAAAAGTATCGCAAGACGCCCGATGCCGAGTTCGTGCTTCATACGCTGCTCGGCTGGTTGTCGGAACGATTGGGCGATGCGCAGGGAGAGGTACTGAGCCGAGCACGCGAGTGGCTGGAAAAGCATCGCGAGACGTTCGAGGCCAGATTCGTGCTTGACCCGCTGCTCGCGTGGTCGACGGAACGGTTGGGCGATTCGCAAGGCG
>Ga0082335_1000681_pt1 | contig 81334 bp, 71 predicted proteins | sample Subgrocontami58m_FD_72375 | JGI IMG/M metagenome (GOLD analysis project Ga0082335, IMG submission 72375) | Subsurface groundwater microbial communities from S. Glens Falls, New York, USA - GMW37 contaminated, 5.8 m (SPADES assembly) (version 2) ... | reverse complement strand
ACATCCCCGGATTTACTTTCGACTATTTCAAGTATTCTAGCCGTAATCTTATTATCCGGGCTACTCTCCGTATCGCCTTCTTTTACTATAGCAGCCACTTCAGGAATTACCTGTGAAAATTTTACCTTTAATCGCGCCCACTTCTCCTTGAGCAGCGAGCTCGATGAAATGTTATGTACTTTTCCGATTACGGAATATTTATCTGTCGAAAATTTAAATAAAGAATTAACTGCTAATTCTTCTCCTTCAAAATAAAGCTTGTTGTCTTTCCCCAGGTTACATTTTAGCCTGGTCTTGGCTGAAATTTGTTTTTTAGCGCTGTTTTCTCCTGAAGTAATATTCCCATTTCCTAAATTAATCTCCCGCTTATCATTTTCAATTTTACCCAGGTTCAAAATTTCGAAAACTACATCACCCTCTTCATCCAGTCCTTTATCCCCGATAGAAATAAGTTTTACTTGTTCATCGCTTAAATCTTTAAGCATTACAAATAAATCTACTTTTTCTTCAACATAAAGAAAAGCCCATAAAGCGTACTTCTCGGTTTTAAGATAAATTGGCTCGCTTGCCTCTATCTTCTTATTTTTATAATAAATGGCGTTATTCTTGATTTCTACTTTCAGTTTTAAACTCACAGGCAGATCTTTTAAGACAGGGTCGACTTCAGTCTGGATAACCCCCAACCCATTATCAAACGCATCCCTATGCTTCCTTGCCTTGCCGATCCAAGCTATCTGGCCGATTATCTCGCCATTTTCATTTACCTCTTTATCATTTACAGCTATTGATTTTAAAGTATCCGGATTTACCCCACGAAATACAAAGCTCATCTCTTTTTCGGTTAAAGGATATCTGTCTGGGGCGGGTTTTTTTGAAAATATTTTATAACCAAAATAAAGCATCGGGATAAAACAGAATAAGAAGATAATTACTAAAAAATCAATTAAATTGATTTTTCCAAAAATTTTTCCTTTTTCGTCTATAATTTTCAACTTTCCCTCCATTTTTTAAAATTATTATTATCTAAATCAATCTGGTTCTGGGAAACTTTTCCTTAATTTTTTCTCCTGCATACACCAACCCTTTTGCCGTAAATATCAGCATCAAAGGCTCGATTGCCCACCTATGCCGTATTTCCACATAGAATAAGCTCTGTGCCAGCGAAATAGTCAGCATTAACAAAAGAACAATAGCTATGTCGTATCTGATCGGGGGTTCTAAATTCCTAAAACCAAAAAAGCCTGATATTGCAAATAGTAAGGCAAGAGAATAGAATGCCCTATAAATTACAAGCCACTCCTTTTTATATTCGCTTCCGGAATCAGGCGAAAACCACCAAAAATAGTATAATTTTTTTAAAGTCAGTTTAATAAATTTTGAAGGGTTATTTTTTATGAATCTAAGGCTCGCATCAATAAATATTCTGTTCTGCTCGATTTCAGTCTTACCGTAAATTAAAGACATAATATCCCCGGCCTCTTCAAGCATCGGCTTCCCTGATGGGCCGAGCGAGGTCCCCGTTGCCAGGGGATTATTCCCCCTCCAAAAAACATTAGCGGAACTGCTGACAATCAAAAGCTTCTTATGAATTATGTAATTTCTAACAAGCCATGGCGTCAATACAATAATGCTTGTAAAAATAAAAATGATAAAGAAAGAACTGGATTTTCTTTTCAACCAGAGCCAGCTAACCGGCAAAAATAATAATATCGTTGAGCGAGAAAGCATCGTAAGCCCAAAGATTAAGCCAAGCTTAAGCTGATTTAAACAATCCGGTTTTTTCCTTGTTTTAATAAGCATCCGGATAACAACACAAAATAAAAGCGAATCTAAAACAAGGGGATGGAATTTAGAAGTATATATAACTAAGCCTGGATGAAGAATTGTCAACACGCCAGCTAAAAACCCTACCTTAGCCCCGAATAAATCTCTACCAAGGAAAAAAATAACAACACAGATTAATGAAGAAATAATGCTCGCAATGACCGCCATTACAAAAAAACTATGTCCGCTTAGGGCATAAGTCAGAATACATAGGATCGGGTATAGCGGTGTCAAAAGCGAATTGTAGGTTGTGCCATAAATATCAAAAACCAGGCCTCTACCCGCAAAGAAATTATTTACTGCTTTTTCGTATTCCCAGGTTTCAGGCGAAATAAAGCAGCCCATATAGTACTGGACAATTATCCTTATCAAAAAAGCAGATGTGAATATCAATAAAGGCATATTTATATCTTTCCTATCATAGATAAAGTTTCCTTAAAAGCCTTCCACATAACTTGGAGCTTATCTCCGGAAGGACTGCCAAACATCCTTTCTTTATGTTCGATATCGACTTCCTTTATCTTAAACCCATTTTTTACGGCTTTTGCGCATAATTCAGCGTCAATAAACGGCCCGTCGGAAACAAGGGTAATAGCCCGAATTACTTTGGCATTTATTAACTTTGAGCTGTTAACATCGGTAACGCCGATATGAAACAATGAATTAATCACTCTATTATATATAATAGAATTTATCTTTCTGAGTAAAGGGTCTTTCCTGGGATTCCTGCAGCCGATTACAATTTCACAACCATTCGCTTCGGATAACATTTTTTTTAAAGCCTGAGGCGGAATCTGAAAATCTCCTGGAAGCGTAAAAATCATTTCTCCGCTTGAAGAATAAAGCAATTCTTTAATAGAAACACCGTAGCCTCTATTATGCTCATGGCTTATCACCTTTAGAAATCCTAACGAAGCCTTAAGCCGCTCCAGGATCCTGGCGGTATCGTCACGCGAACAATCATCTAGAACTATGATTTCAAAATTCAGCCTTAAATCATTAAGAACCGCTACAGACTCCCTGATAATTTGTTCTATAGTGTTCTCATCATTATAAGCTGCGATGCAAACCGATATCATATTTTTAGGTTGCTCTATTCTTTCCATTTTAACATCTGCTTAACTATTGAATACATGCCAATAAGTAAAACTTTTAACTGCGCAACGCTTTCTATTGATTTTAGAATTCTAAATAAATTAACGGGATTTAGATAAAAACTGCGATATGCCCGTACCAAGAGTAAGCCTAGTTCCTTTTCTGACAAATTCTCATGGTCAAATACAATATTACTGCCTTTTGGCGAATAACTGTCCCAGTCTAAATTCGGCTTCATTCTCCCTTCTCTATTGTATTGTTCATAGGCCTGGCTACCGGGATAAGGAACAAGCCGGTAGAACAAAGCAAATGTGGGTTTCAGATTTAGCGCAAAAGTTATCGTTTTATTTGCAGTTTCCCTTGTTTCTCCCGGATTACCAAAGATAAAAGAAGAAAGTACATTTATGCCGATTTTCCGGCAAATCCGATGCACCTCTTCGGCTTTTTTAAGATTTATGCCTTTTTTAATATTTTTAAGCACTGATTCATCGCCCGATTCGATGCCGAATAAAATAGTGGAGCATCCTGCCTGTTTCATCAATAAAAGCAATTCTTCGGATACGGTCTCAACCCGCGCAAAACAATGCCACTCTAAATCTATTTTCCTCCTGATTATCTCTTCGCATATTTTCTTAATTCGCTCTGAAGATATGGTAAAGGTGTCATCAACGAATTGAATGTGTTTTACGTTGTATCGCGAAATCAGATGCTCTATCTCCTTAATTACATACTCGCTGCTATGGGGCCTAAACTGGTGGCCCATCGTCACTTTTGAAGAACAGAAAACACATTTTGCCGGGCAACCGCGGCTAGTTATCACTGAAGCGCTTTTTTTGCCCTTTTCAATATGCAAAGGCAGTCTATATCTAAACAAATCAACTAAGTCTCTCGCCGGCATTGGAATTGAATCTAAATCCATTATGTAATCTCGCGGCTTCGTCTTCAGCACTGCGCCATTTTCCCTGAAACAAAGGCCGTTAACGCTATTAAAATCCGATTCTTCCTCCTCAAGCTTATTGCATAATTCTAACATCGTATATTCGCCCTCTCCAAATACGGCAAAATCAAACTCAGGATATTCATTCAGTATCCGCTCGGGGAAACATGAAACATGCACTCCGCCAATAGCTATTCTCGTTTTTATATTTCTCCCCCTCATTGCCCTGGCTATTTTAACCGCCTCGGGAAAGGTAGGCGTAACCGCGCTTATGCCTATAAGATCGGGCTTTTCCTCTATAATCAAACCGCCTAATTCATCATTGGAGATATTATCGATCTGAGGTTCGATTATCGACACCTCATGGCCATTTTGCTTCAATACTGCCGCGATATAACCCAAACCAAGCGGAAACATTTTCTCATAGCCGTAGATATCCCTGAATGAAGTATTGATTAATGCTATTTTCATATTATTCTAAAGCCGGCAGCATCTTGCGCATGCAGACAATAAGCCTTTTTTTAAAGCCAAACGAAAATTGACAAATTTATCATTATTCCATATTTTTGAAAAGTCTTCCTTCAAGATATTGCCCATCTTATAATAAAAGTTCCCCATACATGGATACACATCGCCGTTGGGCGCGATAAATACACCTCTCCAGACAAAATAACATTTCCTTAAGCTTTTGAAATCCGGGTTGTACCAATCAATGATTTCCTCTTTACTTAACTCCGGCGTGAACGGGACATTTACCTTTTTCCTTAACTCATTTAGGTTATCTGCAAATTCTTTTGACTTTACTAAATCCGGATTAAAAACGTGGGTTCTAAAAGATACATCCTGGCCCGGGAAATCTCTCTTAAGTTCCTGGATGATTTTTTCCCTGGCTTGGTTTGTAATAAAAGTAAGGTGTCCGAATCTGACGCTATCGCAAACACTAATATTCGAAACATCTTCAAGGTGACCGATGTTTTGCTCGGAAACCGTGCAGTGGATTACCACCTTTGTATTTTTTCTATTACTTTTTAAAAATGAGGCATTTTCTATCAATTTTTCATATGCTCCATTTACACCCACAATTTTATCGTGTATTTCCTTTGTCCCGTATAAAGAAAAGGCGACAAAATTAACTTTTAGCTGGATAATTTCTTTTAAGATATTTTTATTTAAAAGCGTTCCATTAGTAAATATGCCGCAAGAAAGGCGATGGCCCTTTATTATTCTTATTATTTCAAGTATATCGTGCCTTAAAAAAGGCTCTCCGCCATAAAGAACAAATCCCGGTTTCATCTTTACGCAAGAATCGATAAAGTGTTTATACTGTTCGAGAGAAAGCTCGGTGCTATCGGCATTAAGCAATTCAGATAAAGCGCACATGGAGCATCTGGCATTACAGCGCAAGGTTAAGGCCAGGGTAATATTCAACGGAAAAGAACTTCTGCCGGCCCGGGCATAATAATCCACGGGAAATGAAATAAGCTGTTTTAAGAAATCAAAGCGGCTATAAGCTCCCAGCAGCGAAACATTCTGATAATATCTTTTTACAATATTTTTTACCAAGTTATATCCACCCCTTCCACCAATAATATGCAATTCCCAGATACTCATGGAATATACCCTTAATTTGTTCGAAATTTATCTGCTTCCAAATTTTTCTGCCGCGAAAATCTTTATCGGGATGCGCATAGAATAAACTATTTGATATGGGCGTATATACAACCGTTATCTCTTTCGCGACCTTATCAAAAATTAATGATGCCCGGCGCATATGATATGGAGAACTCACCAACAGGATCTTATGCCATGTTTTTGCTTTTATTATACCTGTTGTAAATTTAACATTTTGATAAGTATTGGCGGAATTTTCCTCCAATATAATAGAATTTTCTTTAACCCCCAGAGAAACCGCCAATGCCTTCATAATTAATGGTTCTTTGAAAGCATACGTGTAACCGGAAGAAAATATAATATTATTTGCATAGCCATTTTTAAATAAATCGACTGCGTACTGAACCCGCTCCTCATACCCCTGGCCGGGCTTACCTAATTCGCCGACGCCGCCGGCGAAAACGACTATCGCATCAGCCTTCTGCGGTTGTTGAGAAATCCTTAATGGGGAGGCTATAAGCCACATAAATGGCGTGTAAAATACCAATAAATATAAGCTCAAAGCCATAGCGATCAAATTAACAGTTTTCTTCCTGAGAAGTTTATAAGAGTTCAAGAATATTGCCTGCCATCCAACCGGATTCTTGAACCCCTTTTCAAGAGCTTCTTCTAAAATATTGCTCATTTCTTCAATTCTTACTGTCCAACTATTTTTCTTGGCGGAATCTATCAATAACTTAATCGATTTATCATTATTTAGCCTAATTGCCTTGGAGATATTATCGCTAAACTCTTGATAAGTGCTGCTGACAAAAACCAAATTATCATTCTCGGCGTTGAATTTAATAATCTCGGGTAGCCTGGTGGACACGACAAATTTTCCCATTGCATGATATTCATTTAATTTTGTCGGAAGTACGCTAATTGTATATTCATTTATCTCATAAGGAATGATCCCGACATCAAACTCTTTTATATAAGCCGGTAGGCTTAAAAAATCCTTTTTACCTAATAAATATATATTGCTTAATCCGGCAATCTCATAAATATCTGCCTGCACCGGTCCAATCAAAACTATGGAATATCCCGGGTTTTTTTGAGCCAAAAATTTTATGAGCTTAAAATCAATATGCCTATGAATACCACCGATATAACCAATGATCGGCCGCTTTATCCTTTTAATATCTTCCGGTGCGCTTTTGGGAAAATTTATAAAATTCTCAAAAGCCTCCATTTTAACTCCGAATGGAAATATGTATACATTGCTATTACGCCTACGGCATCTTTCCTCCAGCATCTTACCTTGAACAAAGATAAAATCACTTTCGCTTATTAACTCATCTTCGGTCTTTTTTACCTTTTTTGGATTATCTGCCAATTTATAGAAATCGGCTATGCAGTAGTAAACTAAGAGTTTTTTATCTGTGGCTTCAATTATATCCAAGGCAGTCCCTGTAGGAAGGAAAGTCCATATGATAGGATTTTTAAAATTCATAGTTTTCATCCATCTTCTTATGGGAGTTATAAGCAAGAATCGATTGACCCAGCGAGCTAACTTGGAATAAGGAAAAGGGAGTATTATGGGCGAATAAACATATAAATTCTCCATTTCCTGCCGGAATCCTTTAACGCTCCTACGCCAATCAAGGATTCTTTTTTTAAGCCTCTTGATATCATTAAGTTTTGGCGTCCTTACGCCGGTATTCTCTATAAATAAAACACGATTACCATTTTTGGCAAAGGTTGCCATTATCTCCTGGTGGCCTTGCCAAATAAAATCCCAGTCAATACTAGATATGCAAATGATATTTTCGTTTTTTAGCATTTGTCTTATACTCCCAAATTATGATAAATCCAAAACTTGATCCGCTTAACACTTAAGCCTATTAAACCTACATTATTTTTTAAAAAGATTTCATTTAAAAATTTAGAGAGGTAATAATTACTACTTTTTTGCTACAATTACAAAATTCTTATAAAAATTTACTCTTTTATCAAGCAGCATTAGAAACCTCCAGTAAAAATTAGAAAGAGGCAATTTTGCCATAATTGGCAACGGAAAAACTTTCATGAATTGAATTACGAAGTTATTTTGAGTTAATAATTCCGATATTATCTTCTTACTAAAGCTTTGCAAGTGTCCAACTATATGAAATTTATGTTGGCATATAGGGCAAACAACGGCATCTCTTTCTAAGTTTTCATCACAAGGCACAGTTATTATTAAATATCCCCCTTTATTTAAAACTCTATGAATTTCTTTTAATCCTTTCATAATCTGTTCTATTTGTAAATGCTCAATAACTTCTGTGCAGAAAACAGTACTAAAGTGAGCATCCCTAAATTCTAGCCTTGTTATTTCTCCTTTCTCTATAAAATCTACTTTAGGATACAAATCTATCCCACAAACATTTTCATAGCCTTTTGTTTTTAAAAATTTAACCAAGGCTCCAGTTCCTGCGCCAACATCTAAAATGTATCCGCTTTTCACAAATTTCGAAATTATTCCATATAGTAACTTTGTAACAATATCACCTTGGTAAGAATACCCGGCTGTTCTGCTCAAGAACTTCTCTTTGTAACATTTTTCTATGTTTTTTTGATACTCTTCATCAGTAATCATTTTATCCCAAAAGAATATTAAACGCCTGATTTCTTATAACTAATTCTTTTCATCTTCCTTCGAATAGCTCAAATATACCTAACGTTTGATTTATACCCCCAGGCTACCCACCCGGCTTTAGAATCAAATCTCTCGATATTAATGTTTATAAAGCCAGTTTTATTAAACAAATCGCTGATTTCGTTTTTACTGAATCTGTGTTCAAGGGGCGCGCCAAATCTATCATAAAGATCTCCTGCCAGCGAAAAAGGATGAGTGCCAAAATTAAACGGTATTTTTTTTGCTAAAGGCTTTGTTATATTAAATTTATCCAATATTCTTGCGGGATAAGAAAATAATAGTACCACAAAAGGAGATACTATGTATGATAACAAATACAACAATTTAGAAGGGATCCTAATCGTAATCTTTCTTATGATCTTAATAACCTCTAATGCGAAATGCTTAATATGGTTTTCAGAATGGTCCTCATAAAGGTATATAAATAACGGTGAGCCGGGTTTAAGGACCCTCTTTATCTCCCTTAACCCTTGCTCTGGAGAAGGAATGTGATGCAATACCCCGAAAGAATAGGCAAAATCTAAAGTGTCATTTTTTAAGGGTACGTCAACTACCGAACCTTTTATGACGCTCATATTGTTCAACCTATTCGCGAGATTTTTAGCCTTAAAAACTCCATCACTTATATCCAGTGCCAATATTGTAACGGCAGGATTATTCTTGGCCATAATATACGCGTCATAACCGCAACCGGAGCCAATATCTATTCCCGTATTTCCTCTTACTATCGGAACATTTATTTTATCCTGCATATCATTAAAATGCCATCTGGCGATTGGGATAGTGGCTGCCTCCTTTTCCCATAATAAACCGTATGTCTCTTGAGTTCTTTTTATTTTTTTATTGAGCTCTATCATTTAATATCTAATTTAGGATATTTCGAAATAATTCCATGTATTCTTTTGCTTTTCTATCAATAGAATAATTTTTTATTATTTCTTTCCTGCCATTTTCTCCTAACCTCAAAGCGTAGTTATCGTCTTTTAATACTTTGTCTAAGTGCTCAGCTAATCCGGCTGAATTATCGACTTCAAACAATAAGCCGTTCTTATCATCTGTAATGACAGAATCAGTAATGCCGGGCAACCTCGTAGAGATACAGGCCAAACCGCTTGCCATTGCCTCTAGTAAAGCATTGGGCATACCTTCTGCTCTGCTAGGAAATGCGAATATATCTGATGCCTTAAGGTATTTATTGATTTTGTCGTTTTCTTTAATAAACAATATTTCCTTCTCCATTTGATAGGCGCTTATATCCTGCTTTATCCTTCTTATAAAGTTTTCGCTTATCATATAATGGCTTTCGTCTGTTGAGCCGACTAATATAACGCAAGCCCCGGATTTTGCTGTTTGCCTGATTCTTTTCCAGGCCTCAATCAAGATATCCACTCCCTTTCTTTCACAAATTAAACCCACAAAAATGATTATCTTCTTATCAAGTGCCAATGAAAGTTCCTTTTTTATCGATATTTTTTCATCCAGGTCCTTAGGCGGAGCAAAAACTGTCGTGTCAACTCCCACGCTAATCTCCCTCACCCTATTCGAATCAAAATGCTCCAGTGTTTTATTAGTTAATGCCGGGCTTACGCTAACATAGAAATCAGCTTTTGAATAAATATAAAATTTTAAAAAGCCGAATTTTTGTTCTAGTATGCTAAAAGGATCATCTTCTCCCACTAAAGTCAGCCGCTGAACGATCTTTTTTTTAAAGAGTTTAGATAAGAAAAATAAAGGCATCATTCGGTTAAAAAACCCCGAGAATAACACTATATCTATGCTATCCCTTATTTTTATAAAGGATTGCGTCATTTTTAATAGTAAGTAGATCTTGGAAATTATTCCTTTAGATTTTAAAAATATCCTACGGATCTGGATACCGTCTTCAACGACTTCCCCCTTAGATATAAGCTTGAATGTGCTGGTAAGTATATAGATATCTACATTCTCTTTTGGGAGGTTTCTGCAAATATTCTTTATTTGAAGTGAACCACCGCTAATATCAGGTGGGAATACTCCCGTAATAACTAATAATCCAATTTTTTGGTCTTCTCTCATTAATTTTTGAGTATTTGCTCTATAGTAGTTACAAAACGCGTAGTAGATTGGCCATCCAACCTATAACAGAAATCACTAATAAATTCGTCGCCGTATTTATTATATCTTTCTAAAGAATTTGGATCGTAAATGATATCTCTCAATGCTTTTTCTAATTCTTCGTCATTAAAAACCTCTATAAATGCCTTATATCCTTTAAAGGGTAAATAAGCTACCTTGGTAAAATTAGCAGCAACAAAAGGTACTTTATTCACAACTGAATCTAGGCAAAGAGTTGTTGCCCCCGGAGAAACAACAACATCGCAGATCGGTATCAAAGACATTATATCCACCTTATGCAAGACTCTCACCGGCATTTCCGGCTTCAAATATTCTATTAATTTAAGAACGGAAGCGGGGCTGCTTATGGGGTGGACCTTAATGATCAAGGCTATTTTTTGGAATTTTTTTAATATTCTTAACATACTCAATAAAACTCTATCGGAATAGTCTGTAGAATACAGGCAAGAAAAACTGAAATCGTTATAATTAAAGTAATCAAATAGTATTATCTTTTCATCCTGCCTTAAGTCTAATTCCTTTCTATCCAAAACATTATTTTTCAAGGAATCATAGGTCATATTGCCGATTATAAAATGTTTTTTGTTATCGAACTGCCCCCGCTTTAAGCCTTGCTCATACATCTTTGTTCCCCAGGCCAATAGGTGTTCGGCTTGATTATTATTGTGTTTATAAAATTTATTCATTATCTCTATGCCATGCAAATAACAAGCGTTAGTTATATTGGATTGGCGGCAGGCATGCCAATAATACCTGCTTTCGCCGATTGACGAATTAGTTAAGAAAAAATCAATCTTATTATCTTTTAGCTTCCTGTCTATCCTACCGCAGACATTAGAAAAGACGGGGAACTTGCTGAACATATTTAACATGGGGACTCTGACAACATCAAAAAAGTCAATTGAGCTGTAATTAAAGAAACTCTGCCCTTTTTTGCTGACATGGATTTCTTCTATCAGTTTTTCGGCAATATGTTTCGCCGCCCTGCCTTTCAACCTTACCTTTAAATAATTAAAAAGATCAAGCCGGATAGAACTAAATGTATTTAAATAATAGATCCTCTGTTTAAGGCTTTTTTTAAATAAAAAAGCTTTGGGATTATTAACCAGGAAGATGTCATAATCCTTTTCGCTGATTCTTCCGATAACCGGTTTGAATACTCTGTGATCGACAATGGCTAACCTTTTTGAGCCGGCAGCCCGCCTATTAATGCGCCTGTTAATATTCGAAATGAACTCAATAAAACAACAGGCGCTAGAAATCAGAGAAGCTCGAAAATTCGGCAACCTTCCCCAATTAAAAAAAATCGGCTGGTAAAAACCGCTGTCCTTCTGCTTTAATCTGCATATTTCATAACTTATATTGTTTTTCTTAAGAATAATTTCGCATAAACTTGAAAAGACTTCAGTCTTCGAAATAACAACGGCGCTTTTTTTGCGGCTAATATTGTTTTCGATAAATTTATTGATTCCGCCGACGCTTTTCATGCAGTATATAAAAAGATTCACAAGTTCATTATCGATAAAGTTAGAGATTGGGAAATTCTCGTAAAAGATAAATGCCCTATACCGGGAAATATGACTTTCTTCGTACCAGCTGCATAGCCAATCCCAAATCCTGCCTTCGATTCCATCTAATTCATTCTGAGCAAGATAATCCTGGCCGTATTCATAGCTCAATGTGTATTTGTTATTAAGAATTTCATGAACAAATGCCGACCAGTATAGGCAGGCCGAATTTTTATCAGCACTTCTTTCTGACAATATCCGATTTAGGCGTTTTAAATCGCCTAAGTCAGCCATCGGATCAATCAGTATCAGTCCCGGACTAATCTGTCGCATGCTATATCCTATACCTAGAAAAGATGCTCATTATGTTTTTGCCGAAGATAAGATTGAAATCAGAGAAAAATCTTTTCTTCAATCCAAAGAAATAGATGAATATGCCGTATAAGACCAAGAAAACATTAAAACCTATAAACGACCGGATAAATCTATTTAATAAGTGCAAATTCATCAAGAAATCATTGACCAGCCAACAAAAAATCAAAGAGCAGCATAGCGGAATATATAGCTTCGCAATAAGCATTAATCTGTGGACTAGCTCTTTATCAAAAAAACCGCACATGTAATAAATAACAGATGTTGTTAATAATCCGTAAGAGATGAGGCTCGAAAAGGCTATTCCTTCCAATCCAAACCCCCGTTTAACCAAAATCGAACTTAAAACCAGGTTTAAGATTATGCTTAAGACAGAAAAAATAAAGTAGGCTGAATATTTTCTAATAGTGGCTAATGCAAAAGTAAAAATGTTCAATAAGCTGATAAATAAAGCGGCAATCACCAGGATTATCATCGGTCTTACGCCGTTAGCATAAAGCGGCAAGAATTTTTCGATGACTAACGTAGCAAAAAAGTAGACAAAAGCTATACCAACCGGGATTAAAAATGAGATAATTTCCGAAGGAATAATTATATACTTCTTAAAATTTTCGCTTATCTTATATTTGCAAAGGCTGTATTCTTCGATCATTCTGGGAAAAACGACATGGGACAAGGGTATAGATGCAAGAGTGAACATATTAAACGCTATCAGGGAAATCCCATAAAGTCCAAGCTGCCTATTGTCTAAAAATTTGATTATGACTATCCGGTCAATTGAAGTAAGTAATTGGAACGCAAAACCCAGAGAAAAAATCGGCAAGCCTAAATAAATCAGGTTAAAGGCCTCCTTTAGATCCCAGTTAAATGACGGTCGATACCTTTCTTTTTTGATTATTAATATCGTCGCTAAACAATAGGTTAATATCAAAGCGAAGATTAATCCCATGACCTTAAATCTGTATACCAGGATTACAGAAGCTACGAAATCTACTAAACCGACTATCGCCTTTATCCTACTGACCTCGGCAAAATCATTGATGGAGCTTAAATAACGCCAAAAAAAAGTATAGATTATGGCGAAAACTATGAGAATATTGGTGTAAATTAGATAGGTTGGGAAATTATCGGGAAAACCCTTGGCGGCAGCAAAGTGAGGGTTAAATACCAGCCAATAAAACAAGAGGGAAATTATTGAATAGACTAGAGCTGTGAGGACGGAAAATGTAAAGGTAATATCCCGGATATAATTTGAATTTTTCATATCTTTGTTGGCGTTATATATCGGGATCTTCTGCCTGGAACCTTCAATCAATGCAACCGAGCTGGCAGTCCCATATTCGGTAAGTAACTGGAGAAATTTCCAGAATCCGAAAGCCGCAGGGAGTAACAAAGCTGCGATTAAAAAGTTCTTAATAATAAGCAGCGCCTGGGAAAAGAAAGTCGATACCGAGTAAAAAAACACATCCTTGAATATCGTTTTTTTAATGGACATCTAGCTCCTGTCTACAACCTCAACTATGTTTCTGCTAATCAATTCCTCGATCGAAGCCTTTTTGCCGGGGAAATCTTTCAGCATAAATTCGATTTTAGTATTATATTTATCGATAAGGAACCTGGCATTGGAAGGGTTCACTTGAGTTATCGAAGCGCCTACAGTATGGAAAAGCCAGAAACCCTCTTCTTCTCTGAATCTAAGATCGGGCTTAACTCTGAGCTTTATTTTCGCAGGCAATTGTATACTTTTCTTATTGATCTTTTCCTTAACCGGTTTAGGCATACCTTTGCTATTGCCTTGGCATAAGAAATCCGGACTTTTAAGGTCCTTGGCGTATACCCGGCAACCGCCTTCGCACCAAGCTAGCCAGCTACATTTGCGGCAAATATCAGGAATAAGGCTTTCATCCCTCCACATCTTCATCTTACCCCAGATGCTTTGCAGGCTGTCCTTGAAAATGTTGCCATAAGACTGCTTTTCATGGAAACAGGCATGAGCATCCCCGTTGGCGTTGATACAGACCATTTTTTTTCCTGCCGGACAACCCCTTCCCAGAAAATCGGAATATTTATTTACGTCTTTTAGGAAACAAACGGGATATTGAATAAGGGAACCGGTATTTATCCCTGTCTCGCGCTTAACCCTTAAAGCATCATCTAAAATCGGCAAGTATTCTTCAGGCTTAAGGATAAACTCGCTCGCTATCTCCTCTTTACAAGAGGAACAGGGGACAACCCGCGTCAAAAAAATATTTTTAGCACCTAAGGCAGAGATAAGCAAACCGGTCTTGTATACATGATCCTTGCTGTATTTTGAAATAACGGTATTAACGCTTATCCGAAAACCGATTTCAACCGCATTCCTGATATTATTGACTATCTTGACAAACGAACCTTTTTTGTTAAAAATCCTGTCATTAACTCCAGGGTCAAATGATGCCAACGATGTCAGTATATGCGGAAGGCCAGCCTCTCTTAATTCCTTAAGTTGTTCTTTGGTCGCAAGGGTTAAATTAGAGTTACAGCTTACCAGTATGCCTGCCCGGGTTAACCTTTTAACCCCATGAAGCAGAACATCATAGTTGATAAAAGGCTCTCCTCCGGTAAGCACGACATTGAATACCTTATTTTTTATCAGTTCCCCGATGACCAGATCCAGGTTTTGCTTAGACATGCTCAAGCCCTTAAAATCAGAATCATGACGCCAAAAATTATAACAATACCTGCACGAATGATTGCAGAGATTAGTAATCTCTATATCAACTGCGCAAGGTGTCCTCAAAATACCATTATTCATGCCTCTTGCCTCACTTATACTTCCTGCCTATGAAGAAAAACTCCGTTGACTGCAGTAGGTTTAACGAACACAGGTGTTTATCAGCTTGTTTTAAATAGGCGGCCAGCAAAAGATTGGTTTTTTCGTCAAAACGCAAACCGCCGATAATTTCATGAAAAAAAGCCGAGCACTCCTCATAATGTAATTTATGGAAGTTTTTACATAAACTGCCATACATTTTTAAATGTCCGGCCTTATTATCATTTATGGACTGCCTCTTGCCTCCTCGGGGCCCTTCATACTTAAGCCTGCTCAGAGTCTCTTTTATCCGTTTATAATATTCTATAGAGTTTTTAGGAATAGAGATTTTGCGGTAAAACCCGCTTTTCAGGGAAAGCAACAGCTCCACCAGTTGCACGAATGCGGCATTTCCTTCGCTGACCCTGTCCCTGGTAGGCTCGTGGACAATGACCAATCCTTGCGGGATAAGCAGTCTTCTGATATTATCCATTACCCTTTTCTGGTTTTCAAAATGATGCAGTGCTCCTAGAAAAATAATAGCATCGAATTTATTCCTTGTGTCCTTTGCATAGGAAAAAAAATCTGTGCATAGATATTCGAGTTTACCGCGTTTTCTTCTCCAGGGGTCATTTTTTGACACTATTTTTGCGGTTTCAATCGACAAAGGGGAAATATCTATACCAGTGACGCTAAATCCCGCCCGGGCCAATTCCAGCGACATATAACCGGCGCCGCAACCGACTTCAAGTATCGAGGCCTTATCCTTGGAGCTAAACTTATTTAACGCTTGGTATATCTTTTTGAACTGCTCTCCAAAATCAATTTGGACATAACCGGGATGCCGCCAGGGATTATTGTAGAAATAGCTGCATTTCCTCGCCCTTCTAAGGTCGGGTAAAAAACCGTGTTTTAGCCGCTCGCCTATTTGACGATCGAAAGCTTTTTTCTCTTTTAGAAGCGACTTATCTTTATGCATTATTTTTCCTTGCGATCAGATTCTCTGCAATTTGGAAATCCATTTCAGTATCTATATCCGAGCTATCCTCTTGATCCATAAAAAAAGGCATGAATGGTTGCACGAACAGCGAATTTGTTTTGAGAAAAATATCGCTTCGGATTATATATATAGCTCCGTTCGGCCTATAGGCCCTGGGTAACAATTGACAGGGCGCAGTCAAAGTATCCGAGTCAACCAAAGGAACTATTTTCCTCTTTTTCTCGATAAAAGATTTAAGGGGGTGATGTTCGGCTTCGCATATACTTATACAGCAAACCTTACCCGATGCCAGAAACTGCTTCAGGCATCTTGATAGAATCTTGGAGTCGCGCAAAGGCGAAGTCGGTTGAAGTAGAACAAAATACTGAGGCAGATCCCCCCTGTTTTTTAATTCGTTCAAAACCTGTCTTATTACGCCTTCGCTCGTGGCGCTGTCGGTTGCCAATATACGCGGCCTGTCTATAACCTCAGCACCAAAATCAAGGCTTACTCTCTTTATCTGCGGATCTTCTGTCGAAACAAGGCACCTGTCAACATATGAACAGCCAAGCGCTGCCTCGATCGTATAAGCGATTAAAGGCTTACCGCCAAGTAATTTTATATTCTTTCCCGGCAGCCGCTTTGACTTTCCCCGGGCAGTAATAATCGCGTATATACTTATCTTCTTTTTGTTTTTATTCATATTAATGAATGTCAAAAAACTTTTTCTGTTTGGGGGTTTTCCAAAGTTTTTGCTGCAGCAAAACTTCCATAAAATGCTTAGCGCTGTTTCCCTTTCCAAAATGATAATTTCGTTTTAGGCCTTTAATTGTTGAGGCTTTTTTTATGCCCTCGAGAATATCCCGCTTGGAATGTCCGGCGTCAATTATAGATCTGTGTTTGAAACGGTTATCCTGGCGGTTGCCAATATTTATCGAAGGCACAGCGTAAACCGGCGCTTCTCTGATGCCGACGCTTGAGTTCCCGATAATGAAACTGGCATTCTTAATCAGGGTTAGAAAATACTCAAACCGCATGGATGGAAAAACCCTGAATCTCTTATTGCCCTTTAGGCTTTCATATGCAGCAAAGATCTCGTCGCAACCGCTGTCGTTATTGGGATAAATAACAACGTAGTTATTTTTGCTTTCTAAAACCGCCGCCACTAATTCATCCGCGCGCTGACGCTGCTCTTGAGGCTCTGTCGTAACCGGATGGAAGATCATAACAGCGTACTCATTGAATGGTATGCCGTAATAATCCGTCACGGCCTTTAAATCCGGCAGATGTTTTGAAAGCATGATATCAATATCCGGGGAACCGATAACATATATAGATTCCTCGCTCTCGCCCAACTGGCGCAATCTTTTTCCGGCGATCGGATTTGCGACAAAATGGACATGCGAAAGTTTTGAAACTGCATGCCTTATAAATCCGTCTATCGTGCCGGATATCTCTCCGCCTTCTATGTGGCCGACCAGGATATTACGTATTGAGCCGACGATTGCCCCGGCCAGGGCCTCCACGCGATCCCCGTGCACGATTATCAGATCCGGCATATTTTCCTGAACATAACGGGAAAGGCCGCTTATGGTATTTGCTAGAATCAGATCCATCGGCTCTCCGAATGTATGGTTTATGAATGAATGTACATTTTTAAAGCCGGTTTTATATATTTCATCAATGGTCAATCCATATTTCGATAATACATGCATTCCGGTTGCAAAGATCATACATTCGAAATCACTGCAGTTTTCTACGGAAAGCATTAACGGCTTCATCTTTCCGAAATCTGCCCTGGTACCTGTAAGAAAAAGTATTTTTCGTTTATTCATGACACCATTCCCGCCTTATCTGGGCATTCTTTTTTATATCCAGCTTCGAACGCTTGCCCAATATATATTTAAAGTCTTTGGCCTTTAACTGCCCGGTCCCCGGGCGTTTTAACCAAATATTATTGTGAGAAAATTTTTCTCCCTTGGCAATATCCCTTATTGCCACCACGCTTGAATATGCGAATCGGATTGTCGGGCCTTCTTCTTTGAGTATCCTCTTGTTCCCGCCCAATGACTGATGGATTATCCCGCTTGCTATTATAAGCTCTTGAAGCTCTTTCCTATCCATTGAAATAGGTATATCGGGGCCTGGCCAGCGTTTAGAAGAGGTAAAATGGCGCTCAATAATGCTAGCCCCCAGCGCCACTGCTGCAAGAGACGGATATATGCTCATTGAGTGATCCGAGAGCCCTATCAACGCATCAGGAAACGCCTTAGTTAACTCCGATAATGCGCCTAAGCGGATCTTGTTAAACGGCGTCGGATATATACTCGTACAATGCAGCAGCGCAAATTTTATCTTGTATTTATGCAGTATCGAAACCGCCGGCCTGATGGTTTCTATATCGTTCATTCCGGTGCTCAATATGACAGGTTTCCTCTTGCTTGCAATAATTTCAATTAAGGGATAATTATTGCATTCTCCTGATCCGATTTTATAAGCACTGATCTTCATCCTTTCAAGCCGCTCTACCGCTGCCCGCGAAAACGGAGTACTCAAATAGATAAGTCCCTTCTTTTGCGCATAGTTTTTCAGCTGGTTTTCTTCGTCTTCTGACAGCGCACATCGGCTGATGATATCCCAGATAGTCTGCTTAGAATTTCCGGGGATTACACTGTTAGGTACCATCTCATCTTCGATAATATGAGTTTGGAACTTAACACATTCACAGCCGGCTTTGTAAGCGTCATCAATCATCCGCTTGGCCCTGGAGAAATCACCTCCATGATTAATCCCTATCTCGGCAATTATAAACGGCGGATAGGCTGGGCCTATAGGCCTGCCTGCGATAATCAGCGTATTTGATGTGTTTTTTTTCATGAGATCTGATGGCGCAAACGCCATTCTCCCGACCTTTTCTCCCACAAATGCGGCGAACGGGCTTTATTTATAACCTTCCAGAACTCCTTTTCATTAATATCCATATATTCGAGGATCTCTTTAAAATATTTCTGGGGGAATTCCGAATCGTAACGTTTAATGAGCGCGATCCCCTCCTCCCGGGTTATCTTGCCGTTCCTGATCTCCTGGGCTGCATCATAAGTTGCCCGACCGATACCAAATTTAATAAAAGTAGTATAGTAATGCAGCGGGTCAATGCGGTCATCGATAGAGCTGTATTTCGAATAGCTGCCTTCTGTCCTGGACGTATTTACTTCAAAACCAGAATGGACGTTAGAATAGTAAAAGACTTCCTGAGGGTCCCATTTTAAGTAATACCCCAGATAATGTACTTCTGTTCCGGTCTTTTCTATCCGCCTCTTATCAAGAGGCAGATAGGGATTTAAGTCTGCAATTGAAATATTATTCTTCTTTACTATTGCTCCAACCGGTATCCCGCTCAAGAATAAACTATTAATATCAGATGAAACCTTAGTGAAAAAGGACATATCCATGGTCGCAGACGAATTGTCGCTAATGTTATTTCCGTATTCGGCCTGGTTTTCGCCGTAAAAGATTAAGGGGATGCCATACAAAACAGAGAATCGCGGCCCGATTAACCTTTGGCCGATTATAAACGGCTGAAAAGGATGCACCAGGTTAATGAAGGCCAATTTCGTAAGTAAACGATGCACCTTCCCGTTAGGGGAAAAAAGAATGTTATCGAACCCGGCATGTATCCACTTTTGAAAATTTTTCCAGCCGACCTCGGTATATATATGCGGAGCCCAGGTTACAGTCAAAGGATTCATGCCATATTTATATTTAAGGATGTGGGCGGTAAAAGTACTGTCTTTTCCGCCGCTGCCCGGCACTATACAATCGTAAAAACCATCCTTCCTTCTAAACCTTCGGCATAATTCAATAAGTTCTCTTTCGCGCTTTTTCCAATCTATCCTACCCTTGACCTCGGCATATCGGCAGGCTGAACAGACACCTTCGCGATCAAGAGCAATAACCGGTTTCTTATCATTCGACCTGCTTTTGAATTCAACTACAGAATTCGGCCTCTGATTCGAAATAACGCATTTTGCACAGAATTTTACTTCTTTAGGCAAACCATAAAGGACAGCAGATTTTTTTGACAAAAATTCCTCCTTAATGTTAGGAATCGCCCAGGCGGACATCGGCCGACTTAACGCAGGAAAACCTCATTACATCTCCGCATTGTAAAAGCCCCAATAACAAAGAGATAACCAAGCTTGGGAGAATAAAAATAGCCGCAAGTAAATAATTATACCACAGTAAAAAAGTAAAATCTTTTCCCTCTTCAGAGTGGATAAATGACCTGAAAAGGAGATTATCTTTTGGATTCAGCAAATTTAAAAAAGACTGTAGCAGCGTAAAAACGCTTTGTTCAAAATTAAAAAAATCTTTCCTTATAACCGAAAATCCATTTTTCTCAAGAATGAAGTTTAACGAACGCGGAGAAAAATAATAAAGATGTCTCGATTGCGCAAAAAAGCCGACCCATTTCGCCTTAAATATCTGTGCTATCGGGCTTGAGACATTCGGGACTTCTATTATCAAATGGCCGTTATCCTTTAATAACCTATTCGTCTCTTTCAGGCATCCGCCGGGATCCTTGATGTGCTCCAAAACGTGCCAAAAAGTTATAAGGTCTATGCTTTCCGATGCGATTCCCGCAGCCTTAAGTTCGCCAAAATAGACGTTTAATCCCCTCTGCCTTGCCTTAGCAATCGCATTCCGGCTTAATTGGGTCCCCATCGTTTCCCAGCCTGAGGATTTAAGCTTATCCAGAATATGATCGTCAACAAAGCCGATATCAATAATTTTTCCGGTATTCTTGCATATGCTGTTTATCGTATTAATGCGCGAATATCTCAACAGCGATCTGAGTTTTTCAAAAAAGAATTTGAGCCGCCTTCCTTCTTTATCGTAAAACTCATTCTTATCATAATAGTCCTCATCAATATCCTTATCAAAATTAGAGAATACCAGGCCGCAGTTTTGGCATTGAAATAACTCCGAATCCTTTAGCCTAAACCTGTATTCCTTGATCCTGCCGCAACCGCATCCGTTACAGCTCTTGTCTTCTCCACCAGAACTAATTTCCATAAGAATAGTTTATTTCCTAATAAGTATCTCTTTTATATTATTTTTTCTTTTTAACTGTTCTCTTTGATGGCGATAGAAAAAGTCGTTGCTTATTTTCTTTAATAAAAGAAGCTGGATGCCGAAAAAGGCAAATATTATTCCCAGCCGGAAACTCAAACCAGTTAATGAGAGAAAGTGGTTAAATAGAGAAAACGATAGAAAGAATGTGCCCCAGGCAATCAAAAAAGCACCAATCAGGCCTGCGTAATAAGCTACATTCTCATTAAACGTTACTGTTAAAAGCACAGCAATTATATCAAGCACAGCCAATCCGCTGCGTTTGAAACCGGTATATTTAGAATTTCCCTTGCTGCGCGGATAATGCCTTATCGGGACTTCCTTCACGATAAAATTCTGCTTACAGGCAAAGATTACGGCGAATCTATACAGGTCACCGTAGAGAGAAAGAAAATCGATAACCTCCCTTTTGAAACATTTTAATCCGGAAAAAAAATCTTTGAAATTAAGCCCGGTAAGCTTTCTGATGATGTAATTAAAAAACAGGGAAGTAATAATCACCGATCTCTTATCGCCTCGTGCGAGCCTGTTTCCGGATACGGCATCGCTACCCTTTTCAAGCTCATTTATCATCATCGGTATATCATCCGGATCATATTGTAAATCTGCGTCCAGGGTCACAATGTATCTGCCTCTTGTATAGCCCATCCCCGCTTCCAGGGCCGAAGCTTTGCCCTTCTTTCTGAATAAATTGATGACCGTAACATTCTTGGTTTGGGAATAAATCTGTTTTAATATCTGTTCGCTGTCGTCGGTGGAACCGTCATTGACAAATATGACTTCAAATGTCTTCCCGGACATAGATAGCGCCGAATTAATCTTATCTAATAGCGGCCTTAAGTTTAGCTCTTCGTTATTTAAAGGAACGACGATAGAAACATCATAGCATTCGCTTTCCGGACTTTTGATTCCATTGACTCTATCCATTCTCTCTCCGCTTTTTGGAAATTCTTAATGATTTCAAGGCCTTATTCACCGATAGCGATCTTTCGATATTGCATGGCTTCTTACCGGATAACACATTATGGAAATTTTCCAAGGCATTCTTTAGATTATTGCTTTCATCGAAATTAAAACTGCGGCTGTCCTTAATCAAATCCTTAGCGAGCAGAGCATTGTCTTTTTTATATAGAGTAACGGTCAGGGCAGCATCAGTGTCCGGAGCGTAAACAATTGTCCCGTTTTCTCCAAAAATCACGGTTTTCTTAACCCTTTCAGGGCAATGAAGGCTTATATCTATAAAACCGCGGCAACTTTTGCTTTTCGATTTAAATGTAATCAGGGCGCTTGTAACAACTTTATTCACGTTCATTAAAGGCAACGCAGAGAATGCGCATTCTTCAAGGGGCAAGAACATATCGAGAATGGACAAGGAATGGCTCGCGAGTAAAAGATAAACATCATATGGCAAAAATCTTCCTAGCTGCTTAAAAGAAATCTCCAGGCTTTTGACCTTTCCTATCGCGCCTCGCAGAACAAGATCCTTGGCCTTGGCTAATGCCTTTGAATAGGTATAGGTAAATTCTGTTTCAATTATCCTTCCTTTCAAGCGCGCAAGTTTAGCTAAGCTTTCAGCTTCATTCATTGTCATTGCCAGAGGTTTTTCAATTAAAATATTTTTAGAGTGAGCTAAGGCTTGGCAGGCTACATCAAAATGGGTATCAATGGGAGTCGCGATTACAACATTATTCACTTTTCTGTCATTCCAGATATGATTGATATCGCCAACAAACTCTTTACCCAGCTTCTGATTAAGCCTTTCCCTGGCGTAAGTTTTAAACGACGGCGCAAACACATAACAAAGATTGAATTTATCGCTATCTTTCAAATAACCATAGATCTTCTTGCCCCAGTATCCATATCCGATCAACGCTATCATTTGTTTCATATTCCTACAGCCCTCCTTTATTAAACGCGGAATTTATCTCCAAGGCAATACGGTTACAGCGGGCTCCGGCATTAAAACAGGTACTCGCATCCCAATTAGGATTATGGTTAGCAAGGACCATACGATTAAAATCGGCGATATTATCGGTTGTCTTGCCTAATATCGCATGAATAAAAGTCGGGCTGGCGCAACTGGAGCATCTGTATACATTACCATCGGCTCCAAGAGTTATCTGATAGTAACTGTAGACACACTTTTTAAAATTCATCTTCCCGACATCCTGAAAGTCCGGCGAATGCCAGAAGATATAAGGCCGCTCTGACAAGGTTTCGGATAGATACGGCTTTACGGTCTGTTCGCAGACTCTGCCAAATTTTATTTCGACTCTTTCCCGGTACCTTCTGACAGATTCGAATTTTTTTCCATAGAGGTCATAAGGGACCGAAAACCTTAAAGAATCGACCTTTAAACCTTTCATCAATGAAACTATTGCCGCTATCTCTTCAGGGGATGAATTAAAATCATTCATTAGATAACAGATCCTTATTGCCGGATAGTTTTTTCTGCCCCGCAGCCTAACCAATAGGCTGATACCTTTGATTATTTCGCTAAACCAATCTTCTGTTACATTCTTGGTCTGGCAGTGGCTCTTGATATTTCCGGCGTCTAAACTTATTGAAACATAATCCTGTTTCGACTTCGCTAATTTGACAAGCGAAGAACAAAAACCATTTTTTTCTTCTAAGGCGGCAAATAACGAGCCATTCGTATGTATGCCGAAGCTGTTAGCAAACCTCTTTGTCATTTTTAAATACTCAAGCAAAAATCTGTTCATCAACGGTTCGGCATATGCCCCGCCGTAGATCTGATAAGGAATAGAGCCTTTAAGCTGGGCCAGCAACGAAAGGCCTTTCTCTTCCCATCTGCCGACCGCCCGGCTTAAGGCTTTTCCCTGACAATAGTAACAATCAAAATTGCAGGGCCGGCTGCCGTCTCCGGGCAGATGGACCTCCAGCTGCCTCGGATAAATCAAGGTATTGTTGTAAATCTTCCTTAGGTCGTTATCAATGTGCTGTTTGAAAATTTCAGTGTATTTATAAGCTTTTGGCCTCATCGGTAATTTTTATCCAAATCTATTGCGCCCTGGAATATGGCAACGGAATATATTCTACTGCCACCAACCCTTGCAGGCGCTTTGAAAATTCTTCCCTTTTGATTAATTTAAGAGCTAACAGCTTCAGGCTCATTCGCAATGATAATTCTTTTGTTGATGGTTTTATCCGGATAATATATTCCGGGAGTTTAAATGTGTATTGCGACATATTGTATTCGGGATAACGAAGGAATCTTTCAAATTCCCTTGCTATCTCAGGGTATGTTTCTTTATTTCCAAACTCGTTAATATCCAGAACAAACCTTTTTTCATCGCCGAAAGCATATTTCATCATTCCGGTATATTCAAAGAAAAGAAGAGGCTTCCCGAATGGATTTAAACTCAGGGCCTGGTCATCAACCAAAAATGTGGTATTGTCATGTACTATACTGCTGTTTTTGAAAACCGAGATCAAGGACAACTGTTTAAACCAGTGCCTCTGGAAAACAAGGCAATTGATTATGTTGGCCGAAACTGAAAAGACTATCAAAAAAGACAAAAACAGTGCCAGAATTCTGCGGTTAAGGCCAAATTCCTCGAAAACAATCTTTGAGCCATAAATAAAGATTAAAGCAGCGCCAAGAGGGACAAGCAGCTGATCTCTTGAACCCCAACCGTTACCGAAATAAAATCCGTTCCTACCGACAGCAAGAAAAGGAAAAACCCCAAGAAAATAAATTAAAACACCTAAAAAAAAGATTTTAATGCCGGCTTTGCTTTCCGGCAGGGAAACTCTTTTCTTAAGATAATTATAAAGAAAGATAGCAAGAATTAAAAAAAACGCAGAAAACTTCAGCCCGGCGTCCTGCTCCAGAAAAAACTGGATAAACGGGAAAAACAGATTATTGAATACCGATTCTATCGCATTGATCGGGGCCAATATTATGTAACGGAGCTCGACCTTGTTTAAGCCGGCATAAAAACCGTAAGGCTGCATAAAAATCTGTCTTAGCGTCCAGTAGACAAAAGGCAACAGGATAAAAGCGGGATATTTTTTTAAACCGGCTAAAGAACCGGGCAGATTTTTAAAGATATTTTCATGGTAGATAATCAACAAAAATGGGACTAAATAGAAGATTAAAAGCGCTTCATATTGGAAAGAGATAAAAAATAACAGAAGCGAAACAATCTGATATATGGCTTTTCTTCCCGATAAATAAAAAACAAGAAATAATGAGCCCAGAGAGAACAAAAACAAGCAGAGCAAATAAGGGGTGATAGCCAGGGAGACGGCGGCAAAATTAACCGGGAAAAGGGCAAATAACGTTACTATAAAAAACCGATCGGCAGGTTCCACCTCTTTAATCGTCGATATTATAAGGAACAGAATTATTGAAACGGACAAAAGGCTGATAAAAGATAGCAGACGGTAAGCGATAGGACTATCTTTCAAATAAGAATGCATGATGCCCTTTAAAGGCGTACCTCTTTCCATAAAGGTATTCTGGATGACTTCTCCCTTACAATTGTATGTAGTCCAATCATCCCAATATACCCCGTCATTTACCAGCGTTAATCCCCGGGCGAGTATAAACAAAATTGCGATTATTGCCAAATCAGTTTTATTTCCGGCCAGTATTTTACCTATCCCGCTTATCATGACTACTCCTATTTTTTAAGCTCCCAAACCGCTCCTGCGGATAAATTCGTTAAGAACATAGCAATTCCAAAGAAACAACCGGTTATCTTCTCTTAACGAGCGGTGCTTGCTGATTTTTTTGCTGATTAGATCCCCTGCTTCTTTATTCCAATATGGATCAACAGCTAAATTAATCGTCCCGTCAAAAAACCATTTTGAAAGAGGAGCGGTAAATCCGATTTTCCTTCTCCAGACCAGCGCCTTGGGCAGATATCTTTCAGCCGCCTTCTTTAGTATATATTTAGTGTGGCCGTTTCTTAACTTTAAACCTGAAGGTATCCGGCGCACACAATCAACCAGATCTATATCAAGGAACGGCACCCTTACCTCAAGGCCGTGCATCATACTCAACCTATCCACTTTTACCAATATCTGATCCTGAAGGAAAATCTTGGCATAAAACTCTAGGCTCTTATCCAGCAATTTTTTCGATCCGCATTGTTCCCAAGTTTCGATCGCCTCCGAGTAAAGCTCTTCCAGGCCTACCGGCTCCCTGACTATTGATTCTATCTCATCCAAAGAAACCGGGCTAAGCCAGAGCGGGTTCCATAAGCATGACGGATTATTAAAGGCCCTTAACAGCCGCTCGAACTTAAACCGTAGCGGCATATATGAATGATTTACAGGAAGACGCGCAAGCATCGACAATACTCCCCTATGGCAGGCCTTGGGTATGATTTTCTGAAGCCAATCGGCTATTTTCAGGGCTTTAAACGTATCATAACCGGCAAAAAGCTCATCACCTGCATCTCCGCCCAAGGCAACAGTTATCTTTTCTCTAGCCCCTTTGCATAAAAGATAATAGGAAATAATCGAGCTGTCGCTAAAAGGCTCGTCCAGTAAATCGAATATCCCCTTCTGAATATCAGGAAAAAGCCCCGGAGAAAGAGTCGTAACGCTGTGCTGAGTCCCAAGCAGATTGGAAACAAACAAAGCATCTTTAGTCTCATCAAAACTTGGGTCAGTAAAACCTATGGAAAAGGATTCAATGTTTATTTTTTTGCGTCTGGCAAAGAATGAAACGATCGCGGAATCTAGGCCTCCGCTTAAAAACATCCCCAGGGGAACGTCGGAAACCAACCTTCTCTCAACTGCCTTATCTAAGAGATCGATAATTTTGTCCGACCAATATCTCTCATCTTTCGTATAATCCGGCTCTATCGAATATGACCAGTAACGCTCTATGTTATGGCCAAAATTTTCCATATCAAAGAATAGGTTGCAGCCTCCGGGCAATTTGTAGGCTTCGTTATATATAGTCAATTTCCCGGGAAAATATCCATAGCCATGGTACTTGCGGATATTTTTAGAGGAAACGGTAAATCTGAGGTATTTATGGGATTTAAGGGCTTTTAGTTCCGAAGCAAAGGCGAAAATCCCTTTCTGGAAAGTAAAATAAAGAGGTTTTTTTCCAAAACGGTCCCGGCTCAAAAAAATCTTCTTCTTTTTAGCATCAAGGATCGCAAACGCCCACATACCATTTAAGCGTTCTACTAACCCGCTTCCCCACTGCCTATAACCGTGTATGAGGACCTCGGCATCAGAGTGGCTCGATTCAAATCTGCAGCCTAATAATTCTAACTCTTTGCGAAGTTGCCTCTCGTTATATATCTGGCCATTGTATATAACCGTCAACTCATCCTGATAACCAGTCATCGGCTGTCGGCCGCCAAGCTGATCTCTGATAACTAATCGCCTATGCCCGAAAAAAAGAGGCGACTTCTGATAATATCCAACTTCATCAGGGCCGCGATGGATAAGGCTCTGAGTCATAGCTTCGATATCCGACCTCTCACCTTTTCCGTAAAATCCGGTAATTCCGCACATATTTTAGTATATCCTCTCAAAACTAGGTTTGACGAAAACCCCTGAATCCTGTATCTCTTTGCAAATATAGCTCTTTTGACTGGGCTAGCAGGCTCTTTAATTTCTTAGCAAAATAATTCCCAATTAACCGGTTATTAGCATCAAAGAGGCACTTATGGAATTTTTCATCAGTTAAGCCGGTAAAATTAACCGACAACAGATCGGAATTAACATGCTTGTTTTCATAGAAATCTTCGCAATCTTTCAACAGGCCCTTCTTTAAGGCATAATAGTATAACGGCGAACCGGGATAGGGAGTTACCGGGCGTATAGTCCTTAATTGCGCGCCGTCATCATATTCCAATAAAAACTCTACGCCTTTTTTCAGAGTCGATTCATCTTCTCCGATATTGCCAAATATGATATTAAATCCCGGACTTATGCCTGCCTCAAGCGTAGCCTTTATGCCGGAGACTATCTGCCTTGTTGTTAGGGCTTTGTTCATATTCTTAAGGATCTTATCATCCATGGCTTCTATGCCATAATTTATAAATACGCAACCCGCCTTTTTCATAAGAGCCAAAATATCCTTGTCAGCATAATTCAGCCGGCCGTTGCAGGACCATCTTACCCCTGCCTTTGACTTTATAAGATCAGAACAAAAACTCTCGGTCCTTTCTTTCGAAGACATCAGCAATTCATCGGCAAATCCGATATATGTGATCCCATAATCTTTTTTTAGAAGCTTTATTTCCTCAATAATAAATTTATTTTTTCTCGGCCGGAACCCTTTGTCTAAACGATAACAGAAGTTGCAGTTAAATTTGCATCCCCGGCCCGACAGCATCCTCATCACAAAATCAGGAGTCCGGCAATTCGGAAGGCGCAATAGCCTGTAATAATAAATAGGGAAAAGATCATAAGCCGGCAACGGTATAGAATCTATATCTTCAATCAGGCCCCTGCGCTCATTTACGATTACCTTATCTTTGTCCCGATACGCTATCCCCTTAACTTTAGCTAACGAACGTTTCGACCCCAGGGCATCCAAAAGATCGACTATAGTCGACTCGCCTTCGCCGATTACGACGACATCAGCCTTTGTCTTGTTCAAGAAAAATTCCGGTTCCGGAGAAGGGCCGTGGCCGCCGATAATATAGAATGGCCGATGTTTAGAATTATTTATTGCTTCTGAGATTTTTAACAACTTCCTATATTGGTAATACCCTCCGACAATGCTTACCCCGACGAAATCGAATCTATTCTTATCCAGATATTCGGTTAAATGGCCATCGGGATAATGATGCATGTCTTGATTATAGATTTCAACTTCAATTCCGGCTTTTACAAGGACCGAAGCGATGTATGCCAGGCCTAGCGGAAAATCATGGATATATGATCCATTATCATAGACTACCAAAAGAAATCTCATAATCTTTCCTATTTGCTTGTTATTGGTTCTTCCGCGTTTTAACCAACGCTGACCAGTTTTTATAAATCCTCAACCCTTCAAAGGCACTCTTTTCCGGATGAAACTGGCAGGCGAATATATTGTTGACCAAAAAACTCGAAAAATATCTAATCCCGGCATATTCAGTAAAAGACAAACCTATCGCCTTGTCTTTTAATGAACAATAGTATGAATGGTTAAAATACATAAGCTCTCCGCTGCGGATGCCGTTAAGGAAAGTGCCTTTCCAGCTTTTTTTCTTAGAAATGGACCTTATTCCATTCCAGCCAATTTGAGGCACCTTTACGCCTTTATTCGCGGGGAATTTTCTTGCCGTTCCCTTTATGACCCCTAAACCTTTGTGTAAACCGAATTCCTCGCTTTCGGTCATCAAAAGCTGCATTCCAAGGCATATCCCCATAAATGGTTTTCCAGAAGCAATGAAATCTCTTAAAGGAGAAATCAAGTTTAATCTTTTTAAATTTGCCATGGCCCGGGAAAATGCACCTACGCCAGGCAGTATAAGCGCATCGGAACTTGCTATCAGGCCCTTATCTGAAGTTATCAGCGGTTCTAATCCAGCCCAACTGCAGGCCTGTTTGACGCTGAACAAATTCCCCATTCCATAATCGACGATAGCAGTCTTCAATCTATCTCTCTTTTTTAAGGTTCGCTTCTCTGCAATAGAGCCCATTTCTTATAAGCTTCTTCTTAATAGCCGGCAAACAACAACTTATAATTTTATCGCTTTTTACAAATTCTTTACTCACTCCCCCGGTTTTCTCTAAAAATTCGTAATGAAGCATAGATGCCAAAGCCACGGCATCAGCATCGGCCTCTTTTATAACCCTGACAATATCTTCCGGATTGCCTGCGCCGCCATGGGCAATAACCGGTATTGATACCGAATTAGAGACTAACTTCGTCAAATCCAGATCAAATCCTCTACCTGTCCCTTCCCTGTCTATGGAAGTAAGTAAGATTTCCCCGGCCCCCAAAGCCTGGGCCTGCTTAGCCCATTTGATCACCTCTAAACCCGTATATTCTCTTCCGTTATTTGTATAAGCCAGATAGCGGCCGTCGGGTTGTTTCATAGCCTCAATAGATACGACTATAGTAGAAGATCCAAATTCACGCACGGCTTCCTTCAGAATCCTGGGATTGTTTATGGCGATAGTATTTAATGAAACTTTATCCGCCCCGGCTTTCAATGCATTCCTGATATCATCAATCGTCCTTAATCCTCCCCCGACTGTTAACGGAATAAATATCTCCCGTGCGGCTTTGCTGATGATACTAAGCAGGCTGTTGCGATTATAGAGACTGGCAACAATATCAATATAAATAAGTTCATCGGCCCCGGTTTCATAATAGTAGCGGGCAAATTCCTCTGGCCTGCCTAAAACACGTAAACCCTCCAAATGGATTCCTTTGACCACATTCGGCCCTTTTATGTCCAATCGCGGAATCAGCCTTATATTCGCCGGTTTACTTGCCATTTCTTAAAAAATAAGCGATCCGTTTTACTGGAGACTGCAGGGACGGCCTTGAAAGACCATTTGTTTCAAATTTAACAGAGCCTAAATTCTTGAAATATACGCGGTAGTCAAGTAGTCCGCCGTCCTTATTTATATATACTGCCTGCCAATCGCCCGATTCCAGATCATCAATACTTGCAATCTTGCCTTTTGAATTCCTGAAATAAACTCCGTTATAAACGTCAAAAACTGTCCAGCCTAAATTATGAAATTTGACAAAAGAAAAAGGCTTTTTGCTCTGCTCTTTCGATAGGTAAGAAAAAAAAGCATTCATATGCGAGTAATTGCATAGCGTGGAAAAAACATCCTGTAATTGATCATCAACCCCGTATCCCCTTATAATAATATTCCAGACATGATCATCTATGATCGCTAATCCGGCAGGAGCTTTGCTTATATTCTTAAATGTCCACTCGAATATCCTCATGGCCTTTTCTTCGTCAGTATTAGCCCCCAAAGTAATGCCTTTAACCAGTTGGGCATAATTATAGTGCCTATCGAAAAAGTCCAATAACTTTAAATAAAGAGGAATCTTTAAAATCTGAACCTGATAATTTATGCCCTTACGGGTAGAGACCCCTGCATTCAATACTAAAAAAAGCGTGATTATAATGATTAATATTAATAATAGTTTACGCATCGTTATCGATGAATCTTCTGTGCCATAGTTCAAACATCAAAAGTACCCATAATTGATGGCCATAATCTGCCCTTTGCTCTAAATGCTGCTTTACCATCGACCTAATAAAATCAGCATTAAAGTATTCCCTATCTAAACTCTTTTTCGAAAGAAGAGTGCCTGTCAACAGCTCTTTCAACTCTGCCCTAAACCACCTGCCAATGGGCATACCAAAACCCATTTTAGGCCTATTAATATTTTCACGCGGCACGAAATCCTTGATAATAGCCTTCAATAAATATTTCTTTACAAGCCCTCGCATTTTAAAATCACCCGGTAATGAAACAACGAACTCGGCTAAACGGTGATCTAAAAACGGCGAACGCGCTTCTAAAGAATTGGCCATGGTTGCTATGTCCATTTTTACCAAAAGATCATTCGGCAAATAAGTATTGGCGTCGGCTTCCAAAAGAACATCTATAAGTTCGTTGTTATCCGGGTTATCAAAATAAGGTGCTAATATTTTTTCCGGAGAAGTATCGATTACCCTCTTAAGAAAACTTTTGGAATATAAATTATTTTGTAAATTCTTATCAAAGAATGATACCCAGCGCAAGTATCTGGCAGGTAAAGGCAGCGCTGCTCCGTCTAGAAAACGTTTTATCCTGCTTACCGTTGATCGGCTATCGGCTCTGCCGGGAATACTGTAGATAATCGGCTCAATGAGCCCTTTCCTTAAAATAGAGGGAAATCTATTATAAGTCCTTGATAGATAAGCAACCCTGTAGCGTTCATAACCAGCGAATAACTCATCGCCGCCGTCGCCATTTATAGCTACGGTAACGTGCCTACGCGTCCTGTTAGCGACATAATAAGTAGGAATGCATGATGAATCAGCGTATGGCTCTCCATAGCGCTCAACCAACTCCGGCAGTATCTCTAAGACATTAGGCTTTACTACGAATTCATTATGCTGGGTGTTATATTCCTTGGCAACTATTCTCGCGAATTTTAATTCATCAAAATCTTTATCGTCGAAACCAATCGAAAAAGTCTTAATCTTTACTGATGGATTTATCTTGGACATCAAAGCGACAACCGTGCTCGAATCTATGCCCCCGCTCAAAAATACGCCAAGCGGAACATCGCTATAAAGCCTGATCTTAACCGCCTCTTTAAGCAGGCTGCCGGCCGTTTCAACGGCATCATCAAATGAAACATCGATCTTTTTCGAATAATCTAGCTGCCAATAGCGCTCAATCCTTAATTCTTTATCGCGCAATATTAAGAAGTGCCCGGGCATGAGTTTATTTATATCCTTATAAATCGAATCCGGTGCAGGCACGTAGCCAAAAGTAATATAATCGTCAATCGCATTTATATTTATATCCTTTGAAACTCCGGCCGCGGAAACCAACGGCATAAACTCTGAAGCGAATAAAAATTTCCCGTTTTTATAAGAATATAAAAGCGGTTTTTTGCCGAATCTATCCCGCGCAAGCATTAGGGATTTTTTATTAGAGTCCCATATGGAAAAAGCAAACATGCCTCGCAATCTTTTTACGCAATCAACGCCTTCATCCTCATAAAGATGCAGTATAACCTCTGTGTCTGAATTACTGATAAATTTGTGCCCCTTATCTATGAGTATTTTACGAAGTTCTAAAAAATTATAAATCTCGCCGTTAAAAACAATCCAGATACTCCTGTCTTCATTGCACATCGGTTGGCGCGCATAAGAAGACAAATCAATAATTTTTAGCCTTCTATGCCCCAGGCCAACAGCGGGGTTTAACTCCTTTGAAATAAACGTACCGCTCTCGTCCGGACCGCGGTGGGCCATATCCAGATTCATACGGTTAATTGTCTCTTCGTCTATTTTTTGACTTTTCGAATAATCTATGATTCCGCAAATTCCGCACATACTTATGCCTTCTTAGCTATGACAATGATATTAGGAGCAAAATAACCCACCCTTCCCATCCTTAATATAAACTCAATTTTAGATATAAAGAATAATATAGTTCTTGCGGATTGCCTTTTAAAATCCAGCCTCCAGGGTGTCGGGTATTGATAGAAATGGCCGACATATTTATGCCAGACAGGAAGCTGTATTGGCTTGCCGATACTAATTTTAATCACCTTAAACCCGTGCTTTTTTAACATGCAGCGGATGCTTTTGTCGGAATAATGCACTATGTGCTCATAAGAATCAAAAATATCATAAGAGCTAAGCCTGCCCGTAAATTTTGCGAAATATAACTTTAGCAGATTAAACAAACCATTCGGAACTTTGATAAACAGTATGCCTTCCGGCTTTAAAATTCTTCTGATTTCTCCCAGCATTGGGCCGGGGGGAACATGTTCGAAAACATCGGTCATGGAAACAACATCAAAGAAATCACTCTCAAAACCTGCGTTTTCAAGAAAAGCAGTCTTTACGTTTAAGTTAAAATGTTTTCTGGCTATCTCTGCCAATGACGGAGACGGCTCTACCCCGTATAGATCCCATTGCCAGTTCAAAGCGTTTTTTAAAAAAAACCCCATATTTGTTCCGATATCTAAAAATTTTCCGGAGGGCTTAAACTTATGTATCAGCCTTAAATCGTCCAGATAATTTTTGTCCCGATGATGACTTGCCTTGCCCTCAAAAATTAATTTTGCTTCGTTAAAATATTTATCAGCATCTCCCCAATAAACCTTATCCGGCTCTTTCAATCTGGGGTTAACATACAACAAATCGCAATCCGGGCACCTGACTACTCCTAAGGCCCCTCTCTCCCTGTGAAGCTCTTCACTCTTGTTGGCGCCGCAGAGAGGGCAAGATACAGATATGACATCAGAAGAAGAATATATTTCTTTCTGCATACCGCCTCTTTCGTAATCCTTTACTGGCCCCTGATATTTTGTTTTACCTTGCGTGTCTTTCATTGTAGCCCTTTAAAATAATTTCCAGAAGAATAGGGGCGTTAACTTTCAGGGAATACCTCTCGATCACAGTTTCCCTTCCCCGTGCTCCAATGCTACTTCTTAGCTGTGGATTTTCAATCAACAAAGAAAGTTTAGTAAGCCATTCATCTTTATTATCCGCAAGGAATCCATTTATTCCATCCTGGATAATCTCTTTGTTCCTGCCTACATTAGAAACAACACATGGGATACCTACGGACATATACTGTATAGTTTTAAATCCGGTCTTGCCTTTCGTCCATTCGTTATCAGGCAAAGGGTAAACCCCGATGTCTAAACTCTGGAAATCATTTAAATCATCCTCAAGCCTCCATTCCTTATTAATAATTTTTATTCCTTCGATTTGTACCGAAAAATTGCTGCCGACGATCTTCAAAACAAAATCGTGTTCCTTTTTGAGAGATCTGAAGACATCTGTTAATTCATTCAAGTATGCTGCCGTTGAATGGCTGCCGATCCAGCCAATAACCGGCTCTTTTCTATTTTCTCCTGTATTTTTTAAAGGCAAAAATTTATCAGTGTCCAAAGACGTAGGGATAATATGAATTTTGCTTTTCTCCTTAAATTTAGTAGCGTAATCTTTAAGATATTGATTACACACAACTATTTCTTTGGAAAACCTGATAATTGACTCAACCTTTTTACCGAATTTAAAAAACTTTACAATTTTATATGCGGGCTTTTTGTTCCTTAAAAATATGGCATCATCTAAATCATAAATAATGGTTTTCCCGAATTTACTCCATAAAAATTCCAAAACTGGCGGGCCTAACGGATAAGCCTCTAAATGAATGAATATTATGTCATATCGAAAAGACTGTATAAAATCCCAGCATCTTGATATGGATGCGAGTAAAAAATATATTAATTTTCGCGTAATATTTTTAGGCCTATATGCTATGTTATAAAATTGCGAGTTCATAAACGGCCGGGCAACGCACTGGATTCCTTTGCCCTCTAAATAATTAAAATATTGTTCGACCCTATATCTGTAACTCGGGCCTTGCGTCGGGTAAGGAGAAATAAAAATTACTTTCATGGTTTTAATTAAATTTTAGTCCTTGAGATATTGCCGCAGCGCTTCTTGCCATGTCCGCATGGAATTCAATCCCAAAAGATTTAATTTCAAATTCACCATAGCTTCTGAATTGCTCCTAGGTGCTGGCAGCGGAAAGGCAGCAGAATTTATCGGGTTAACCTTAACATCTTTTCTCCCTAATATCTTTACGATTTCACAGGCAATGTCATACCTGGAACATATCCCTTTATTTGCCATATGAAATAACCCGTACCTACCTGTTTTTATAATACTTATCATACACTTTGCCATATCGTCAACGAAGGTGGGCGTACCGATTTTATCATTCACGACTGAGAGCTCATTTTTAGTTTTCAGCAAATTTAATATTTTGCCTACAAATTTTTTGTCTTTTTTGCCGCCCCCAATCATCCAGCCTGCGCGGAAAATAAAGTATTTTCTTAAAAGGCTGCCCACAATCTTCTCCCCCTCCCATTTTGATTTACCATAAATATTTATAGGATTAGGCGTATCAAATTCATTATAAGGCTCATTCTTGCTGCCATCAAAAACTCCTGCGGTACTTATATAAACCATTATCGTATCGGCCTTCTGGCATGCCAGGGCAACATTTTCAGTCCCTATAGTATTAGTCAGATATGCGTGTTCCGGTTCAATTTCGCATTTGTCTACATCTGTTTCCGCGGCAAGATGAAATACTATATCCGGCCTAAAGCCTTCTATTGCTTTCAATAATCCCCCAAGGTCTCTAATGTCCAAATGTTTGATATCGCCGCCGCGGTTTACGTCCGTTGCGTATATTTTGAATTTATTTTTTTTAAGCTCTCTGCATAAAGCAGTACCCAGCATTCCATTTGCCCCGGTAATAAGAATTCGCATATTTTGTTTTCTCCTCATCATTTGCTGTTTTTTACAGCTAAAGCGATTAAAATGTCTCCCTGGCCAATACAACCCATCAAACGCGCTAATAACATTATTGCGCATTTACTTAACTTATCAGCCCTCTCTTTAAAACGGAAACCGCGCAGGCCAATTTCCCGGATAAATATTTTTTTGATCTTGAAGCCGTTTATGCCGCAAAGATGACCTAACGATTGTTTCTGGTATCCGTAACAATGATATGGCGGATGAAAAGGCGACAAAAAAGGCGACCAGTTCTTGCCATTAAGACGATAATATAAACTGATCATTTTTAATAATCCGCTATCCATATTAGGCACTTCGATATAAAGCAATCCGCCTTCTTTTAAAACTTTTTTAATTACTAAAAATAAACCCTGGGGGTCATCAATATGTTCTAACACCATATTCAAAGTAACGACGTCGAAAGAATTCTCTGGAAAAATTTTATCTGTGAGGGATGAATTGATAACATTTATGCCGAATTTTTCTTTCGCATATCTAGTAAAATTTTCTGAAGGCTCTACTCCGAACACTTCCCACCCCCGCGCTCTTGCCGCCGCTAAAAATTCTCCCTTGGCTGCTCCGATATCAAGCAGTTTCCCGGTATGGCCGGCAAACCTTTCTATCAAATCCAAAGTTTTGTAAAATATTCTTAGTGGATTTTCGCAAATTGAGGAACTGTATCCTTCTGCATCGTTATAATAATCTTCCTCGCGCCCGGAATAAGAAACAGCAGGATTTGCGTATATAAAACCACAACGGCTGCATCTAAAAATATCAGTGGTTATATGCTTTTGGTTATCGGGTAACTTGGGTGCACCAAAATATTCTTGGTTGCCCCTGATTCCCAAAAATTCAGCTTTATCGCTGTTACAAATTTTGCAATTCATTTTAGCCTAGAATATATATCAAGATACCTGCCGACTCCGATATTAAGACTGAAATTATCGAGGGCTGCCTTCCTGCATCTGGATTTCAGCTCTTTATCATCCAAAAGTTCCAGGAATTTCTTGAACGTCTGCCTATACTCATCATCGCTAAAATCCCTTACGACCGCACCTATATTGTTCTTTAATACGTAATCCTCTAAATCACCTATATTATCATTGATTATAACCGGCAAAGCACAGCTTAGATACTCGGCAAATTTAGTCGGACAAGAAGCCTTTTTAGAAAAAACCGGAGTAATAAAAATCAAACCCACATCGGCCATAGCCAAATATTGGGGCATCTGCGCGAAAGCAACGGATAACATAGTAAAATCGTCTGGATTAAGGTTTCTCTCTTTAATCAATTTCGAAATTTGATACTTGTCTGAATGTGATAAAATCAAAAAATGCGCCTCAGGGATAAATTCTTTGGCTATCTTGAAATAATCTATCATCGCCTCTTTCATATACCAATACTCTAACGAACCGGTGTGGACAAAAATAAACTTATCGGTCAAATTATGCTTTTGACGCAATTCAGACCTAAACGCCATGTTCGGTTTGAAATAATCCGTATCCGTACAGCAGGGAATTACGGAAACATTATTTATCGGGTATCCCCATGACTTAATTATTTCTTTAGCTGCTTGGGCTAAAACGATAATCTCATCGGCATTCTTGATCATCACTCTTTCAAGTGACTTTACAATCCGGTAAAGAATCCCTTTGCGCCTCCATATCTTGCCTTCTACCCTCTCATCAGCCCAAAAACCGCGCATATCGAAAATAAATTTTGTTTTAAACATCATCTTCAATATGACGGCTATCAAAGCTCCAATATAGCTTCTGGCATGAACAACTGTAACCTTGCCCCTCTTGACACAGATAATAGACCTAACCAAACCGCAGGTTATATCAAAAATTGTTGAAATAATTGCCGGGTTTTTGTGATAATTTAATTTAACCCATTTTATATTATTTCTTGAAAAAAATTCGCGCAATTCATTAGTTCGATTTACCGTTGCATAATATTTTTTCTCAAATGTAAGTAAAGTAAAATTGATATTTTTTTTAGATAGCTCTTTAATATAGGGTATAATTTGAGCTTGGCCCAAGGGGTCAGCGGCTCCGTCATAGGAAATATAAAGCATATCCATCTAATTTGCCTCAAGAAAAACTATATATTTTTGCCTGAATTTAATATTTTATACCCTAAAACATGCGCCAATCCTATTGAACTAAAAATAAAACATACAGGAGCGACCATGTCCCTATGCCTTACATCGGTTCCGATATTGCCCCCGGAAAGAGAAAGCACGGAGGTAACAACAATAAAATAAATCATTAAAATTAAAGCCTGCCTTCGGAAATATCTTAAGGCAAATAAGATTCCTATAAGCGCAAAGAATAATAAAAAATACCAAAATATCTGAAAAGGATAAAACAAAAGAATGTTCTTAGAGGTTATACTTTGAGGTAAAGGCTCAAAAACAAAGTGAAATAAACCTCTAAGGTAATACAAAAAATAGCCAAAGGCGGATAACGGATAAGCTCCGGCAATGCTCGAATAGAATTTATCTTCGAATAACTTATAAACTATCCCCCCGGAGTTTACGGTCCCTTGATGTATCAACATCGCGTAACTTAATGCCGCCTTTATGTAATTAAAAATTTTGCCTATGTGCAACACGAAAAAAGAGCCAGCCAGAATATATAAAAGTTTTACGGGTGCATTCTTTTTCGATAATAATAGATAATATAACAAAAAGATAAAAGCGAAAATCACGCTGAACCTTTCTTTGAATAAATTTAAAGAAAGTATTGGCAAAATCGCTAATGGCAGATAAATCAATCTGCGTTTTAAGAATAATCGAATGCTCGAAAATAAGAAAAGAGCTATAAGAAAAATAATAGACGGCATCTTTAGCTTAGTCAGGGATGACCAGATAAATAAAGTAGGATAAAATAAAACCAACATTAACACCAAATAAGCGATTTTTTTATTATCGAATAAATCTAGTGTTATAAGATAAAACAGGTATCCTGCCAGTATGCCTAAAATACAATTTGCAAAATTCACGATTATTGGCGCATAGCCGAAATAGCTGTATAGGACCGCTATCATATAGGAGTAGGCCCCAACCTGGTAGTGATTCATCGGGACGAACCTGTTTTTTAAAACTAACTCTTGGTAGGTCCAGATGTCCGAGAAGAAACCATCCTTCCACATCAGGTCATTACTTTTGAGGTCCTTGTCCAGATTAAGCACATAAACCCACCATGCGTGCCCGGCCTGAAACTCGCCATCGCCGCCGAACATTACTAAATTCTTCTCCGGGTGGTCATACAATGATTTAGTAGATATATAGGCATCATAACCCACTGCAAAAAATATTCTTATCCATAAAGCCAGCAAAAGAATGGCCAGCAACTTCCTTTCTGATTTACGCAAGAAAATTACAAGCAATATTGAAAATCCGATCGGTAATAGTATGGGCAAAGATATATTCATAACCGATAATGATAAAATTAACAAAATCAAAATGACTGATTTTTTATTGGTTATTGCTTGTTTTAATATCATTAACGATCCTAACATGGCTTTAGAAACAATGTAAACAGCGGCATTAATCTCCTCTTATCGATTTTTACCTAGAATGTGAAACTTAATGCCTTCTTGAAGCATTTTAAACAAGAACCTGCTGCCGTGGATTATAACCTTTGATTTGGCCACTCCTCCCGCCCTCTTCCTTTCATGGCTGGGAATCTCCCTGATCTTATATCCGCACCTGAGCGTGTTAACTGCCAGTTCAATTTCTATCTCAAAAGCCGAGGAATTATATTTGTAGTTGTCGAATATTTCTCTACGAAAAGCTTTGTAGCCGTTTAAGAGATCGGATAGATAAGTATGAAAAATAAAACCAAAGATTGCAGTAAATAAAACATTCCCAAGGGCCCTGATCCTTGTATATTCATCGCTTCCGCCCCAGATCCTGGAACCGATCACCAGGCCGGCGCCTTTTTCTATGGAACTCAAGAACAACGGAAGATCTTCCGGCCGATGCGAATAATCCCCGTCCATCATTATAATTACGTCTCCGGTAGATTCGCGAAAACCGACTCTTAAAGCGTTGCCCTTACCGGAGCGACCGGTATTATTAATGACCCTGACGCCCTTAGCCATAGCAATCTGGGCTGTGCGGTCTTTAGAGCGGTCGTTCACTAAGATTATTTCGTGCTCCGTATTTACCGCGCTGAGGACTTCTTTTAAATCATCCAGCAATAACGCCAAATTCGCTTCTTCATCCTTAGCTGGAATAATAACGCTTATTTTTTTTATTCTGTACTTGTTCTCTTCCTTCATTTAGAGCCTCCCCGAACGCCAAAAATGCTTTTCGATATCTCTATAACTGCATCGGAAATCCACTTTAGTTCGTGCAGCGAATTTATCCCCCCTGCTATCTGGATCATTTTCTTCGGTCTAAAATAGAATTTTTTATAACTTTTCTGATAGAACTCACGGACCAATTCTATATCCATGTCGCCAAGCTGGTAATAAGTTTTCCCTCCATAAAAACCTTGGGAGATACCTAATTCCAGATTTTCCAGAAACACCCCTTTATCTTTAATGATTTCGTAGAGTTCGGTTCCGGGTAAAGGTATGGTAATCATAAAATTCGCGATATCGGGGTTCATCTTAATAGCAAAGTCTATGGTTTTCTGCATTGATTCTTTGTTATCATTCGGAAGACCAAACATGAAATTCCCATACACCTTAATTCCGTACTTTCGAAATAACCTCGTGGCTTCTAAAACCTTGTTCAAGTCTACGTTCTTTTTAATTATTTTTTGAACGCGCGCGTCTCCTGATTCCACGCCGATAGACACCTTAAAAACTCCCGCCTGCTTCATTTTGCGCACAAGATCTTCGTTTAATAAATCCGCTCTGACACCGTTCTGCAGATTAATATGTAAATTAAAATTATTATTTATTATTTCTTGGAATAAAGAGTTAGCGAACGCTATATCTAAAGTTAAATTATCATCAAGAAAATCTATCTGTTTTACTCCGAACTTAAGAATCTGCTCTTTGATTTCCCGGATAATATTTCCGACTGACCTTACGCGGTGCCTTGCCTGAAAAATATTTTTGTTACAATATATGCACTGATAAGGACATCCCCTGCTTGCCAAAATTACCCCAACGGGTTTAGCTCGCGCCCGGGACTTGTATAGTGATAAACTGGGAAAAATCCCAAAATCAACAAAAGGCAATTCATCCAACCTTTCTATCAATTTTCTCGGCGGGTTTTTTATAATCTGACCGTTTTTCTTATAATATACCCCGTCTACCCCGTCAAAAGGCGCCGCCTTATCCTGCTCGACATTCCTGACTATCTCCAGCAACGTTTCCTCGCCCTCTCCAATGCAAATAGCGTCAAAGTCAAAATTCTTAAGGCAGATATCCGGTATGGCCGAGGGATGCGGCCCGCCTGCGATAAAGATTGCCTTGGGAAAATTCGGCTTTAAATACCTCAATAAATTAAATGCGGCTATCGCGGAAACAACATTAAAAGAAATACCTATTATTTTTGTATCTGTATCTATGCGCTTTAAAACAGCCTCTTCATTCAAATTTAATATATTCGCGTCCACTATGGAGCACCCATAGCCCTTGGAGTTTAGAAAAGAAGCTAAATAACCAATTCCTATAGGAGGCTCAACAGTAGCCTTGTTAACGCCTTTAGCAATATTTGAATTCGGGTTTATAATGATTGTTTTCAATCTATTGATTCTCCTTGAATAATCAGCCAAAAAAGCTTAAAAAATCTCGTTTAAGTCATAAACATCAATGCTATGACTCGCCGATATTTTCTCTGCTTCCATATCTCCGAAATAAAGCATGTTAAAATGAATGTAAGGAGCTCTAAACACCGGCCTAATCTTTCTCTTCATTACTTCTGCTATCAGCTCATTTTGCCTTGAAGTAATAAAACGGTCCCAATCAAGGATGAGATATCGATATTTATGTTCATTATGTAATTGCCGGGCTTTTGCCAAATCCAATCTCTCCGCAGGATATACCGAAATATTTCCCGCATAAAACACAGAAACCGACGGCGTTGATGAAAAATGTTTATAATCGCCCTGTTCATTTATATAGCCTAATGCCTTTAAATACGTGCTTCTTGACGCGAGCGGAGTTTTCAAATTCACGAAATTGTTGTAGATTATCGCTAAGACAATGACCGACGAAACACCGGCCCATAAGGCATTTTCTTTTCCCGAAACCTTATCGCAAATATAGATAATACCGCGTGCCGAAATTAATATTAAGAACGGCAACGCAATAAAAATACCATGCGGGGTCTTATTAGTTTGGTAGAGGCTGTACATGACAAGCGGGACGAACGAGAAAAACAATAATACAACATAACCAATATTCTTCTTATATCTGGATAAAAGAAAGATGCTCCCTATGGCAAAAAAGAAAAGCACCAATAACCCGTCATTTTGCATCATAACCTTAATATAATAATCTATCCCCTGAAGGCTAAACTTTGCCCCTCCATTGGCGAGAAAATAGATTTTTATTTGTTCAAAATATGTCGGGAGTTCAAAACCTCTGCGTAGAGGTGAAATAAAAAAGCGGGCCGAGACTGTAATTAACTGCCAGGCCAATAACGGGATGGTAATCCCTATAGACAATAATAAAAGCCTCTTAATCTTTACAGCTAAACCGGGCGAATCTGCCGCCGGGAAAATTAATTCAATAAATAAGATCATAAAGATGGCCCAAAATAAACTGTAATGGCAGGAATAGGCATATCCTATCGATAGGCCGGCTAAAAAAATGTAGATATTAATAAAGCGGCTTTCTTTAGAAGATGATTTATCTGAACGTAAATAAAAATAGATGCCTAAAAGAATGAAGAAAGCCGCCAATGAGACGCTTAATCCTGACCTTGAATAGATAATGTGATACGAAGAAAAAGTAAGTAAGGCCGCTGCGACAAGCGCTGTCTTAACGCCGAATAATTTCCTGCCTATAATAAAAACCAGCAATATCGAAGCAATACCGCTTAAGGCTGAAACAATAATGCCGGCATAATCATGAACTCCAAAGATAAGAAATGCCAGGGTTTCGAATAAAAGAAACCCGGGTTTTGCGCCGGTTACGTAACCTCCGCCGTTGGCAATAATATATTCGCCGAAAGGCAATGTCGCATTTCCAAACAAATTACTGAAAATAAAATTAATTGCCGCGTAAACTGTTTTTGAGGCATTTAAGAAAAACGCCTCATCTGCCCAAAATATTCCGCGCTCTTTTATATTATAAAAACGCAATAACGCCCCGAATAAAATCAAGCCAGCTAAAATAAACAGATATTTTCTATTCTTCATGCTTTATGGCCCAATATTGATTTTGCATTAATCTTTGGCGTCTTCAATAATGCTGAAATTACATATGAACTAAATACAAGATAAAAAGGAATAAGCGGCACCGTGTACCTGGCGGAAGCAAACAGCATACTATGCACTACATTTATATAAATGATTAAACCCGCTATTAAAACCCAATCTCTCCATTCTCTCCTGCTTAGCCACATACCCGTAATGGTCAATAAAAGTATCAAATAAGACAAAATATGGAACACACCCCTTATCATAGACATAAGCACCGGCCCATTTATGAATGAATCGAATTTCCCGATGATATCAGGCTGATTCAAGAGAGGAATATGCGCGAATGCAGAAAGCTTTATAAACTCGAGAGGGCTCTGCATTAAATAAGCTACAGGCCTTCTTGAAATAAGGCTCAAGGCATCCCGCGCTTCTATCCTGTCTATCTCTAAGTCCGTATAACCCTTCTGGCGCAGCTCGGATTCTTGCCTATATATAATATTTAAGTCCTTATCCAGAAACTCGGCAGGATTATCTGCGCAGTGAGGGTAAATCTTCTTGCCCAATCTTTCAGATACACTATAGACAATGGTAGCTTTAATTTTTTCCAGGCTATTATCCAGATTCTGCGCCCTATATAAAAGCTGCGTGCCGCCTCGCAAGGTTATATTAAACGCTCCGAACTCAAGGTAATTTCTCGCTATCCACGGCGTTAAAACCAACAAACTGCCTGCAAACAAAATCATAAAATACTTGAACGCCCCGTACTTAACCTTAAGGTATAATACGAAAAATATCGGTATAAAAAATAACAGCATAGCTGCTTTGCACAATATGCTCACTCCCAACAAAATACCGCCATAGAATAAAAACTTATGCCTGCCTCTTGCCAAGGCTACGGATAATATCAGGACTACGGATATTAAAAGACAGGTGAAGAAAGTCTCGGTCAATAAGTAGCTTGGATAGTTGGCGCAAGTCGGGAATATGGCAAAAAGTCCCGACGATATCCTGGCTATCTTTTCGTTGAAAACTATTAATGTCAGATAAAACAATAAAATACAGGATAAGGCGTAAATAAATATTTGTAATAACTTAACGACGGCAAGGTTATGCCCGAAGATTGAATATACTAGAGCCAAGAATGCCGGGTAAGCCGGTTCTCTGTACATTGTTTTAATATAGGGAGCGGATTGCGATAAGGAGAAGCCGTTGCCTTGCGCGAGATTCTGCCCCAGCCTGTCATAATCAAGGGCATCGCCCATTAGAGGTTGATCGAATCCAAAAGCAAATATCGAACTCATAATGATTGATGCCAAGATTATTGTTATCAAAAAATTCCTTCGCGATTTATCCATCTAACCCTTTATGCGCAGTTTTAAATAAATTATCGGCTTTATGATACCCCACCAATCAACGATTGGTTTGACATGGGAGTATTTTATTTTTTTATGGCAATTGCTATACGATTTAGTAACCGGGACTTCTTTGATTTTATATCCCAATTTTAATACCTTATAATATAGATAGGTCTCGTAACCGTATCCGTTTAACCAATCTTGCCAGATATTTATCCTCGGATCGTTAAATATACTAAGCTTATAAGCCCTGAACCCATTAATTGCGTCTGTGCCGCTAAATCCAGTCATCAGCTTAAACAACCAAATATATAACTTTACAAGCATGCAGCGTATAAACGGAGGGTTTTCAAAACTTCCGCCTTCAATAAACCTTGAGCCCTGGACAAAATCGATATCTTCTTCAATAATTGGTTTTATCAGAGAAGATGCCTGGCAAGGATCATCCTTATTATTACCGGCCATAATCACAAATATCTCGTAACCATTATCCAAGGCATACCTGACCCCTGCCTTAATAGCCGCGCCTAAGCCCATATTCGTCTCATGATGTATAGCTTTAAACCCGGATTCCTCCACATACTCGCGCGTTCTATCAACAGAGCCGTCATTCACGATAAGAACATCGAAGTTCCTTTCCGGAGGTATTTTGTTCAAAGTTATCCGGGTGCTCTCATCTGTGTCATAACAAACGACGCAGGCCAATGCCCTCTCTTTGCTATTATTCATCAACGTTTAATCTCCAGGGGTATGGTTGCGCTACTTTGTTGATTTTGCACTTTATCGATCTTATATCGCAAATTTCCCTCGCGGGAAAACCAGCAACCAGCATCCGGCTTGGGACATCTTTAGTAACAACGGCTCCGCCTGCAATTAATGCCTCTCTACCCACATTTAATCTGGGCAAAATCAGGGCCCCGCCCCCCACTACCGCATAATCCTCGAAATTCGGCCCTTTTCTCGCCTTTTTACACGGCGGATGCAATGAATCCAAAGTTGTTGCATAGGGATAAAATAATACGTGATTCTTCAGGACGGTGTAAGACGCCAGGAACACATTGCTATGCAATTGACAAAAATTACCAATTTTAACATAGCCATCTGCCTGGGAAGCGGTCCCGAACTTACAATTATTGCCGATAACGCAGTATTCCCTGATGATGCTATGATGGCCGGTTATAAATCCGTTGCCTATAGAGCAACCGGAATATACTATAGAATGTGAGCGCACTATTGAGTTAGCGCCTATAATCGTGGCTGGATTCACATATTTTACTTTTTTATAGTAGTCGAAAATTCTTTCGCCGATTATGCAATATTCATCAATATAGCTATTCTTTTTTATTGTAACGTTATCCCTGACAATAGCGCCTTTCGCTATGCGCACGTTATGGCCGATAAACACCCTGTTCCCTATAGAAGCACTGGGATCAATCTTTACATTTTTACCGATCTTAGAAATATTTTTTTTCATCGCTCACCAATATTTTGATTTATGTTTTTTGTAATAATCCACCGTTTCTTTTAATCCTTCCGATAAAGGTATCCTGGGTTCCCAGCCAACAATTCTTTTGATCTTGCTTATATCCGAATAAAAATTACCCGGCTCCTGCGCCTTTCTCTCTTCCGAGAACGGAGAAAATTCCCATTTCCCGCTGCCGGTAATTTTAATAATCATCTGCGCTAATTCTAAAAAAGTAGCAGGCTTGTCAATCCCCACGTTTAAAATCTCTCCCACGGCTTCTTGCGTCATAGCGCTCATCAAGATAGCGTCAACGCAATCGTCAATATAAAGAAAATCCCTTAAGAGTTTCCCGTCGCCGAATATTTTTATTGTCTCATTATCTATGGCTTGGCGAATAAACCAATTTGCTACTCCAAAACGTGAATGTTTCATTTGCGCCCGGGGCCCATAAACATTGGTTAAGCGCAATAACACAGACCTGATGCCATGAATGTCATTATAAACTTTCATAATTTTTTCAGCCGTAAGATTGGAGATCTCGTATATCCCCTTAGGATTAGTGGGGGCTTCTTCGTTAACCGGCAACCTCACCGCCGGACCGTATTGCCCTCGCGTTCCCATCTTGATAATCTTTACTTTAGGGTTATGCTTTCTGCAAGCCTCAAGCAATATCGCGGTTCCTTTGATATTGTAGTCGATATCCGGGAAAGGATTCGTAAGGCTCATAATATGGCAAACCTGCCCGGCGCAATGAAAGATGTAATCCTGTTCCCTGACCAAATAATCAATAGAATTCACATCGGTGATATTAGAAAAATTTATCCTTACATCTTCCTTGAATGGCTCAACGTTAAATAGATTCCCTCCGTAATCGGAAATCATGGCATCTATAATGGTAACGTTTGCCCCAAACTTTGCTAACCTCATCGCTATATTGCTGCCGATAAAACCCAATCCGCCGGTAATGAGAATATTTTTCCCGGAAAAAGCTTTCGTTATCATTTTTTCATTCATAATTTCTCCTATAAAGAACGGTTCTTAATGATGACGGCGGGAAAGTCGAATCTCCAAACTCTCTTTCAACATGATAATTGCTTTTGATAAAACCAAAAAAAGAAGCGGCATAGCTTTTCCCGAATACATATGGGCCCCATCCTTGCGCCTGCCCGATGCTATGGGTAAGCTTTGCATAGGCAAAATATTTTACTTTATTAGATTTAGTAACTTTAATGGCCTCTTCTTCCATGGCCTTATCCCTGAAAACTCCTGGCGTTAACTCATTATCATAAAGAGGATTTTCCCTCTCGCTAAGAAAATTCAGCATCGGGCAGTATATCGCGCAAATTAATTCATCATCTTTTTCAGTATTAGTTTTAATGTAATCGACCACCTCGGTTAAAGTTTTGCCGAGCTTTTGATTAACATATACAGGAGCGCGCTCAAAAGGCAACTTGTAATCGTCCTTAAAGCCGTAGTAATGCGCGATAGTAAAAGGGGAAATCTCTATCAGATATAAAAATATCAGGCTCAAAGGAATGCCGAATTTAAACCAGGCCTTTAATTGCCGGTTTTTTATTTTTATGAACAACGTCGAATAATATAAAACATACACAAGCAATATCATGCCGACTTGGGTATAAAACACGACCGACTCGACCCCTTTATCAATAAACAATTTAGTCAACATTATCGCCTGGTAAATTGAAAATAATAATAATATTTTATTTTCTCCCTTTTCGTTAAAACATTTATTTTTGATGCCTAAAAGCAAAAGAACTATTACCATAACCGTAGAAATGGCTGGTAACCAGAATAAGAGCGCATTTCGAAAGGCATTAAATGAATCCGTTGAAAATCCTCTTTGCGCAAAGACAAAAAGAGAAGGAAACACCCCCAGATCTCCCATTAGTGCTAATCGCCATCGCGGGAATAAATTCTCAAATAAAAGATTCCATGGAACATTTATTACGAAATATAAATAGATTAAGGATATCGTAATAATGTTTAAGGCTATGTAGGCAGTCAACTGCTTCCAATTCCTCCCCAGCAATAGAATGTATAAACTGATGGCAAGAAAAACGAATACACCCATAGCCTGCATAAAACCAAAAATAGCACCCGTAAGTATGCCAGAGAACGCTAAATAACGGAAATCCCGCCCTTCGGCAACGAACTTTAGAATAGACATAACTGCTATCAGCCCAAAAAGAGTCCCGTAAATATGGTCTGAGGTATATTGCGGAAAACCGTAATAACCCACGGCAATAAGTGCGGCGATAGTTGAATATGACCGTGGCATGATTAATCTTGCCAACAGATAAGAAAAAATAGAAACTAAAAGAATAATTATTATAAGCGCCTGCCTGATGTGGAGCAGATTAACTCCGAATAGCTTAAATATAAAAGAATGTAAATATAATGCCAAAGGACCGTGAACCCACCTAAAATCCCTATAAGGCATTTGCCCGTTTAAAACCTTTTCGAAGGCGCAGAGATCCCTGCCTTCATCATGAAGGGAGATCCCCTTATTATAATTAAACGAATACAGGAAAATCGTGAAGGTTACGATAAACAACAAAATAAAAATGTCTATTTTTTTCATTTAATTTAGTGCTTTATACGAATTTGCTTCCTACCCAAAAAAATCTTCTGACATTTCGTATTCCTAAAGAAAACATTTCTTTGAGTGTTAGATTTTCGCTGAATAAGTAACTCCAGGCATAACCTAATAGGAAAACAAGATCAAATACGAAATTCGGCCTGCAACGGATCAGTCTTCTTATGATGCCCGAGACATTCGGGAATTTCACGGCATATAAAAATAATTTCTGGAGGTTAACAAGTTCCCTTTTATGTTCTGACTTTATAACGCTATCTTTAAAGAACGAAGGATTGGCTGTATCGCTGGCAGAGTCAAAAAATCCTTTTTCTTGGGCATACCGGGCTAATTCCGTCCCCGGGAACGGATGAAAGATAGCGCACCAGGGAAAATCAGTTTTAATCTCAATATTTATTCCGACTGTCTTAAAGGCATCGTTTAAGGTCTCTCCGGGTAAGCCCAGCATATTATAGGTCCTAAATCTTATGCCATACTTATGTAATAAGGCAGCCGTATTCCTTATCTGATCATCACTTATGTTTTTCTTTAATATTGAATTACGTATTTTTTCCGACCCGGATTCAATCCCAAAAAATACATTTTTACAACCGGCCTTAAACAGCATCCTTATTATCTCTTCATCTGCCAGGTCCGCCCTTATAAGGCATATAAATGGCAGATTGATTTCTTTTTTATATTTATCAGAAAACTCCTCCAGCCATTTTTTATCAAGTATAAATGTATCGTCTTGCATATAGGCTGTCTTCAAGCCGAATCTATTCTTAGCCTCTTTTATCTCTGCGATCAAATTATCAACGCTGCGATATCTCACCACTCTACCTTTGCCCTTGTATAGATTCATCCAGGCATGGTTAAAACAAAATGTGCAGCTAAAAGGGCAACCTCTTCTGCCGATAAACGCTTTTTGCGACCTCTTAAGATAGGGATAACGCTTTATATATAGCTCCCTATCCGGGAAAGGGAGATCGTCGAGATTTTCAATTAAATCCCGCTGCTCATTCCTGACTATCTGCCCGTCGACCTTAAACCAGCAATTCAGCGTATCTGAGATATCTATATTTTTATCTATTTTATTTGCAATCTCTAATAAAGGCAATTCCCCTTCACCGCGGCATATGATATCAACTGCCTTTTCATTAATAATCTCAGGAAAATATGTGGCGTGTGCGCCTCCAAAGATAATCTTGCATGGCAACCTCTTCTTAATCTTTTCGGCAAATGCTAAGGCCCAGATATGCGCGCCGGTCGTGCATGAGAAACCTACCACTTGAGGATTCAACCCGACTATCTCCTCAACCACCTTGTCTTCGTTACCCCCTACGACAAAAGCTTCGGCGCTATGGCCATATTTCTTCAAGATAGAAGAAATATACATAACACCCAAGTATTCAAAAGCTATATTTTGTACAAAAGCTATCCTGGCCATATATTTTTAGACCCTTAGAAGCTATTATATATTTTTATCAAATTTTACCTTATCGGACTTGCGTAATATCAACCACTCCAGAAGCGCGATGAAACCGTTAAAATAAATTTTTACTTGCCTGAAACTGCGTATTTTCTTCAAATAAGACACTATGATGCGCGGCCTGAAATAAAATCGCGAAAAAGCTTGTTTAGAGTAGAATTCCAAGTCCTTGGCTGTTAAACCATAGGGCACGAATACAGGCAGCCAGCCGCTCAACTTACTCCACTCGTTCTCAAATAGGCCGTATTTATCAGCATTAGAGTAAAGCTCCGAACCGGGGAACGGAGTCATAAAAGAAAAGTGAGCTTCGTCTAACGGCAATTCGAGAGCAAGATTTATAGTATCTTCGAGACTTTGCTTGGTTTCAGTAGGATGGCCGATAATAAAGAACCCGCATGGGCTTATGCCGGCATCGCGAGTCATTTGAACCGCCTTTCTGATTTGATCGACAGTGGTATGCTTTTTAATCGCGTCCAAGACAGATTGCGAACCGCTCTCGATACCGTACCAAATCTGCCAGCAACCGGTTTCTTTCATCATCTTCAGTATATCCGGATTAACCATGTCTACGCGTCCGGCGCATGTCCATATAATATCTAATTTTTCCCTTTTTAATATCTCGCATAGCCCTACGATTCTATTGCGAAAAGCAGTAAAATTATCATCGCGTAATTGGATCTCTCTAATCCCGTATTTATAATAAAATTCCTTGATCAATTCAAAGGTGTATTCGGCGCTATAGGTCCGCAGGGTATTCCCGAAAACGCTACGGTCGCAAAATGTGCACTTGCCCGGACATCCGCGCGATGCAACCAATAAAGCGGCAGGAACCCTTTTGAGCGTATGGACAGGCGGACAGTAATACTTTGCTAAATCCGGAAGTAAATCCCAAGCCGGCTTGGGTAATTCATCTAAATTATCTATGCGCTTACGTAAGGGGGTATTGACGATAGCGCCGTTCTTTCTAATTATCAAACCGGCAACTTGATCTAAATCTTTTTTTTGTTCCAACGCGAATAATAGATCAACGATGGTATAGTCTGCTTCGCCGATGACCCCGACATCGAACTGAGGATACCTCGACATCGTATCGGACGCTAACGCGGTCAAATGCGGGCCGCCGATAATAACAATAATATTCTTATCGCTTTTCTTTATCATCTGCGCTAAATAAGCGGCGTGCTCTATAGAGATAGTTACCGCGGTAATACCCACGTAGTCAAATTTATTAGCCAGTACTGTTTTAACTATATCCTCATAATCAAGCCGGCAGGCAGCCGCATCAATAATCGCTGTTTCGAAACCGGATTTCCTGGTCATCGCTGCGAGGTTGGCCAAGCCTAAAGGCGGCGTTTGCCCGCCGCTTTGAGCTTTAACCCCGTATCGGTCTTTAGTTGAAAGAGGTGGATTTACAAATACTATTTTGCTCATAATTTATTGCTTGGCGTTATGCTACAAATCCTTAAATAAAGATAAACCTTCAGAAACTTGTTCTTTAAGTTCATAAAAGGACCTGATACTTGTTAATCTCTTATATAGATAAGCCGGCCTTAAATAAAATTTTCTAACAGCTTTCTTTTTAAGATTTTGGACTTGCTCGATTGTCAGATACTTAGTCGGCATGGTCACGAAAGAACCGCCTTGGTCCATAACCTTTAAATCCGGGCTAATCAGGCCCTCCAAGACAGCTTGCTTCCTTAAAGGAGTATTCATCCTCGGAACGGCGATATTAAATGATACAAAGTCGCAATCTAAATCTTTTAGAAATTCTATGGTCTCATTAACTGTTTTTTCCGTCTCTTCGGGCAATCCCAAAATAAATGTCGCCACGGTCCTGATATTATTCTTCCTGCAGAGCTCAAATGCCTCTCTTATCTGGCCCAGATCATAACCTTTCTTATAATTTTTTAATATTTCTTCGCTGGCTGATTCGACCCCGAAAATGATCGTATGGCAGCCCGCTTGCTTCATTGACTTAACTAGATTCTCATTAATGATATCGACCCGTGAAAAACATACCCAGCCAAAATTTAGCCCTTCATCCCGCATCCTGCGGCATAACGCGAGAGTCCTATCAGCATTTACGCCGAAAGATTGGTCCATAAAGAATATTTCCTTCTTGCCCATTGAACTTAAATATTTCAATTCCGCGATTATGTTTTCCAGGTTCCTGAATTTATGACCTATCGTACTCATAATACAAAATGAGCATTTAAACGGGCATCCGTATTCCGTCAGCACGGTAGCGAAATTCTTGCTTCTTACAAAAGGAAAATTATAATTCTTCGACGTAAATAATTCGTGCCTTGGAATTGGCAGTGCAAATTCTTCGTTAACCGGCCTCAAGCCTTCAATGCTCCTTATCTGCCCTTCTAATCTATAAGTCATATTCTTAATAGACCCGTAATTTCGCTGTAAATAATAAACTATATCAAAAGATGTGAAATCCATTATCACCGCGTCGATAAAAGGTTGACCCGCAAGCCAGTCCTTAGTATTCTCCAGCGTCACATCCCCGCTTACTGCAACAAGCCGGCCAGCTCTTTTAATCTTCGACAGGAAATTAAGATCTTCTTCAAGCGATATAGCGCCTATCAAAGAGATTACCGCATCAGGAGATATTGCCTCGATCTTATTCAGGCAATCTTCCTCGCCTAACTTATCAGCTATAGCATCAATTAGGTACACGTCAAAATGTTCCGACAGAATTCCGCTGAGCATAAATAAATCAGTAGGCTCGAACAAATAATTACTTTTCGAGACCTTGCTGCAATAATAATCCCTTATATACAGCTTCTTACCAGGCGGATTTAAAAGGAGTATCTTTTTCATTTAAATTAATAGAGCTCCCCGGCTCTTATAGGAAAATTAAATCAATGCTATAGAATACCCTCTTTTTCGAGAACGCTAATAACCTCTGAGGGCTTTATCTTCTGCATGCAAAGGTTATTACCGTTGCACATTGCCGTCTTGGCATTGTAAACATTTAAACAAGGGCTGCAATAAACACCTGCATAAAAAATTTTGTTTCTAAGGCCGATCGGCCCGTAAAGTGTTGGCGATTCGGGCCCGAAAAACGAAACTGTCGGGATTCCGAGTGCGGCTGCAATATGTAGCGGGCCGCTATCGTTAGTTATAAACAGGCTGCTCTTTTTTAAAAGCGCCATACATTCTTGTATATCAATAAAACCACACAGGTTAATGATATTACCCTTAATACTTTCGGGAAACAGTTTCAGGGCGCTGTTAACATATTGCACATCTTCTCCGGAACCTATAAAAATAACCTTAGCTTTATCCTTGCTCTTGACGATATGGCTTATAAGTTCCACGAAGTTATTTGCAGGCCATTTTCTTTCTATTGAAAGGCCGCTAGCATTCACATTTACAGATATAATATGCTCGTCTTCCCCGGCACCTTTCTCTTTAAGTAAAAGGTCAACTCTTTTGATTTTCTCTTCTTTTATGTTCGGCTTAATCAAGCTGAAATCAGCGACTTTAATATTGAAAGGCAATAGCTGTGCTGAAAAAACTTCTGTAACATGTTTATAGGGGTTAAAATGAATCGTGTGGCTCAAAAGATCTCCCCTCCATAATCTTGGCAGATAATAGCCGATTCTTGCCCTTGCGCCGCTAAGATATGAAACTATGGTAGAAAATCTTGCGAAGAATTCAAGGTCAAAAACCACATCAAATTTACTGCGCCTTATCCCATAAAGAGCCGCAAAGAGATCTCTGATGAAAACCAAAAGAGATGAAGTCCTTATGGACAGGACATCATCTATAAGCTCAATCTGCTCAACAAATTTTCTGTTTCCTTCAAAGGTAAGGAAAACAATCTTGCTTTTTGGGAACCTATTCCGAATCGCCCTTAACATAGGAGTCGCAAGGAGTATGCTGCCCATGCCCAGATACTTGGTGACCAGTATTTTCTTAGGCTCGGCTGCCAGGCAATCAGTTCTCTTAGGAAAAAATATCTTCCTGGCTCTTTCAAATATATCAAGGAACAAACATGTTAATCCGCCGACATAAGTATCGATTATCCTCATCTGCTTAATATTCATATTCAGGCCTTATGAGCTAAGAAACAAATTAAATAGCTGAAATTACGGGTTATCCAAAGATGGCCATACCGAGAATGAAATTCCTTTAAACGGGCATATTGTTTTGCAAGAAACAACGTTGATAATGGTTCGATGATACTCCAAGGCAAAATGCAGGTTCCGAATGATTGTTTTACCTCAAAACCGTTCTTGGCTAAAAGAGACGACCACGCAGAAGGACGCTGCCGGAGATATTCATGAAAAACCGACGGGTAGTCGCCGTGGGGTTCAGGCAAAGGAAAAGAAGGATGATTATCCTTAAACCTCTTTAAAGGCGGTTTGCTCGAATTTACGTTTTCAGCCCCCCTCCTACTTTTAGGATTTGAGCCAAAAACTATCTTCAAGCCTCTTGCTAAAAAATACATAATCCCGTGTAAAAAAGCGTAAACACTCGGCATGTGCGCAGGGACAATCAAGATTAAATTACCGTTTGGTTTCAATACTCTTTTCATTTCAGATAAAGCTAAATCCCTATTATTAATATGTTCTAAAACCGACGACGAAAAAACGAAATCAAAATAATTATCGGCAAAGGGAAGCGCGCTGGCCGAACAACTAACCAATGATATATTCTTAATCCCGAGTTTATCAATCAAATCCCCGGCGCAATTTAACCCAAGAGTATGGGTCTTCCTCTCTTCTCTGAAAAGATCAGTTGCAAAGATTTTTTTAGATAAAACTGCCAATAATGCTGATTGGAACCCGTTACCGCAGCCTAATTCTAAACCGATATACCCCTCGTCAAAAATCGATTTATCCGCCAAGATTTCAGTCTCGGTTTTCCGAGTCAAGTAGTGGCCGCTCCAAGTTTCAAGCTGCGGAACAGCCGCCATAGCCTGCTCATATATACTATTAAATTTATTTAGATAATCTTTCATTTTTGTTTCTATAAAGTTGAGAGTATAGGCCTTCCAATTGATTTATATATCTTTCTGCGCCGAAGCGTTCAATTACTGTTTTTTTTCCGGATTGGCCAAGATAATTGCGCTTTTCTCTATTATTTAAGAGCTCGGTTATAGCCAGAGATACCGATTCCGGATTATTTTGCTTAACCAAAATACCGTCTTTATCATGCGTGACTACTTCTCCTATTCCCCCAACATCAATCGCTATAACCGGAACCTGCATATACATTGCTTCAAGCAAGACCAGGGGTATGCCTTCGAATCTAGAAGACAAAACAAAAATATCCGTTATATTCAAATAATCGGCTACGTCCATCTTTTGGCCCAAGAAAATTATCTTATCCCCGATGCCTAAATGGCCGACCAATTTATCCAATCCCGCCCTAAAGCAAGGGACTTCCCTCCCGATAAAAATGAGCCTTGAATGGGGAAACCGCTCGTTGACCATCTTAAAAGCCTTTATCAATAAATCTTGGCCTTTTCTATATGACAAGGCGGCAATATTGGTTATGACTAAATCTTCATCGCTTAACCCCAGGGTTTTTCTAACTTGCGCGGCATCGGTTTTAACCTCTAATTTTTCAGCATTAAAAGCATTCAAAAGTAAAAAAAACTTACTTAAGGGGATGTTTTCAAGCTTTGCAAGTGAATGCATTAAATTCTTGGAACAACATATGATTCTTTCGGTAAATACCGATAATATCTTATCCGACCAGATATAGGGTAAAAATTTTATTGAATTATACTGATAATGCTCGCTATGTTCTTCAGAAAGTATAATCGGGACCTTGGCTAAAATTGCCGCGATCCTGCCATGGAAATTGGCGTTAAAAAGCGAAGTCTGGACGATATCAAATTTATTTTTTTTCAAATACTTAATCAGCGCAAGAGATGCCGAAATATTTGACGGCCTGGATGGTTTATTTAAACAAAATATTTCTATACCCAGGTTCTTTACCCTCTGCGCTATTTCACCCATCTTTTCAATACAGCAAACTTTTAAATCGTAGATACCTTTTTCGAGCAGGTTCTTCAGGACCAAGAAATGCAGCTCCTCTGCCCCGCCAATCGACAAAGACGGATATATATATAGAATTTTTATTTTTTTACCGTTCCCTGGTACTTGCATCCTTAACCCTTTTAGTATTTAGCTATAAGCCGACGCCTAAGGCTCTCGCTTAAAAACCAGCATATTCTTGCTGCACATCTCATCCGTATCTCTTAGTAAATCCGTCTCATCATTGATAAATTTATAACCGTATTCTTTAAATATGTTTATCCAGTATTCGGGCGGCTTTTCATTAAAGTGCCCCTCCCCTCCCTGCCCGGGCCGGGCTGCGGAAATAATCACCTTATCAGAATGGTTTGAAAAAGTCCTCATTAGATTATTAACAAATTTTGGATGAATATGCTCCACAAATTCGAAAGACCAAATCAAATCGAATTTCCGGTTAAGCCTTAACTCTTTAGATAAATTATGCCGCATAATGAATTGCTTATTTTTGGCGCTCTCTATAGCGGCCCACGACCCCTCAACGCCAAAAACCTCGATGCCCTTTGAAAAAAAGTAATCGAGAGATTTCCCCACTCCGCAGCCTAAGTCTAATACGCGCCTTGGATTTTCAATCGTTATAACTTTATCAATTATTTTTTTAGGAAATAGCGACGCCATCGTCAATTCATGTTCAAAACTAAAAATGCTGCTTTTAAAAATATTTCTTCTGATATAAAGCAAAATCCTGATAGGCAGATTATGCAGAAAGCTAAAAAACTTCCATAACGCCGAACCCTTCCTGATTCTGCCTTTTAAAAATTCTTCGAGCTTTTGCATTCCGGCCATATTAATTAAACAATATTTTTGTAATCAGTGCTTTTTTAAAAAAACCGATATATTCTCAGTTAGAATCGTGTGATGTATATTAAATTTATGGAAAATATTTATCAATGCATTTTTAATCGGCGCCTGATTGCCATTCTTCATTAGTATTGAAAATTTATCGGTGCTCTTAGAAAGAATTTTTTTAAATCCCCAATAGGAATAAAAATGTAAATTTGTATAATACATTAGGTCATGTTTTCTGCATTTTTTAAGAGCAAACTCCGCCAGCCTATAGGGCAGCCACGGAATAAAAAAAAGTTTCGCGTGGGCATCGTAAGGATAAAGCCTGTTTGGAAAACTAATATGCAAAATCCCGCCGGGTTTTAAAACACGGCACATCTCACTAAGGCAATGCGCCGGATCAGCTAAATGCTCGAATGTTTGAAGGCAATATGAATAATCAAAATAATTATCATCAAATGGGATCCTTCCATTTGAATAACTTACGAACTTGGTATCCAGCCCGTTTTCAGTGGCAATTACTCTAGTCATATCGATAAGGGTATCGTCAATATCAATTCCCGCAACTAGAGCCCCGGCTCTAGAAAATTCTAAGGCGCAAATACCCTGGCCTGAACCGAATTCAAGGATCCTTTTACCTTTGATATCAGAATCTACGTTCCTTTTGAAAAAATTTAAATAAGCCGCAGCCTGCTTTGGTTTGGAAAGCAGGTCATCGCTTATCTGCCTCTCTTCAATAGGAGAAATATTCTTGCTTTCCCGTAAGTAAGCAATGAATTTATCCCTTAAAACCAATAAATTTTTGTAATCCGATGCCATTTATTTTTTACGTGTTAATACTGTTCACTTAATCTTGGCAAAATTTTTACTATCTCTTGCGTTAAATTCAGCAATAGACGCCTGCTTTTCGATACGCATGCGCTTAAGCAATATCCTATAAAAAGATGCCGTGCAAATTTTGTTCATAACGAATTTTTCCATCGGCGCTGATATGCGAAATAAAAAATATGAAAATATCGAAGTAAAAAATATAAGATATTTCTTCCTTGAGCTAAACCTCCTGGCAGCTTGTAAAAACCAGACCATAGTAAATATTTTTTTAATAAAAAGCTTATGGAGGAAGCTATATTTATAAAAATTATTCCTTAACTGCGGGTGGTCTAAAAAAAACATATGCTTCTTAAAAAACGGCTGATAATTATCTGCCTCGTATTCGTTAACGAAACATTTTTTATTCAGCCACCATTCGGTAAAACCGCATTGCTTATGGTATTTATTATATAGGCCGGTCCGGGGATACGGGATCGGGATCCAGAAGGAATGGCCTACCTGGGCTTTATTCCCGATAGATTTATTTAATCTATATGTATTAAGTATGTTCTCTTTCTTTTCCCAGGGGAAACCGATCATATTGTTAATGCCAAAAGCCGGTATTTGGCTATTCAAGGTGTATTCGATGCCTTTTTTTATCTGTTCCAAAGACATACCCTTATTAATCTTTTCTAATGTTTCAGGGTCTCCGCTCTCGACCCCATAAACGATTTCTTTCAAACCGGCTTTTACCATCATGTTTATAAATTCGGTGTTTATATTTGTTATCCGCGCCAAAGCTGACCAGCCGATATTAAGCCCGCTCCCGGCCAATAACTGCGCAAACTCATATATGCGTTCCTTTTTTATCATAAACTCATCATCGATAAAATATACGAATCTGGTATTAAAGCGGTCGTGCAGGTTCTTAATTTCTTGAAAAATATTCTTCGCGCTCCTGGCCCTATACCCCCTTCCGAATACATCTGCATTCATGCAGTACAAACAATTAAAGGGGCAGCCCCGGCTCGATGATATAATCCAAAAATACGCATCCGAATCCGGATCCTTAGAACCGGTATAGTTCTCAATCGGGAAAAATTCCCTTTCCGGAAACGGCAAGCTATCCAAATCTTTGATTAACGGCCTGGCTTGGGTAACAACAACATTACCGCTGTTTACATCTTTATAGGCGATGCCTTTTATTTTTTCAAATGTTGGAATGTTTTGCTCGATTCCGGAAATCAATTCAACGACCGTCTCCTCGCCTTCTCCGATGACCACGAAATCAAAGCCATTCCTTACCACCTCTTCAGAAAGAGCAGACGCGTGAGGCCCTCCGGCAATAAAAATTACATCTTTAAATATCTGCTTTAACTCCTTTATAAAATCATAGACATCAGGTATAAAATTTATGAATAATGAAAATCCCACGACTTGCGGCTTAAAACTTTTTATTAATTCTTTGATGTCATTTTTAGTGTATTTCTTGAACGGCGCGATCGAATCAACGATTAGCACCTGATGATTATGCTGTTTCAAAACCGTTCCAATATATGAAAGCCCTATTGGAAATGTCGCATTCTGCACAGGTATCGGGGCGGTTAGCAGTAGAATTTTCATATTATTCTTTTATTGCCTTATCGTAGAATAAATATCTCAATCTATAACTGAGTTTAGCTATCATCTTCTTAAAAAAATTCTGTAGTTTTATCGGCAGATAAAGAAATCCTATGTGAAGAAAAAGAAAAGTAAGTTTTTGTATCCCCATTAAAAAATCATTCCTCATATTATTTTTTATTTCAAATAAATAGTTTGTATAAATCCCTATTTCCCGGTTCAGCTTATTGGTGAGCGCTTTAAACCTTTGGGGGGAAATATCGGCAAAGGTAAAATCACTTACTACATAATCCTCGCAAATCTTATCCCAATCCTCAAACTCCGCCTTAAAAATATTATTCTTCGTCAAATAGTCATAATCAATAGTGCCGGGTAAGGGAAAAAATTTAGCGATTCCAATATTATTCGGCCGGGCTTTTTTTAGAAATTCTATAGTTTTTAAGAAATCCACTTCCGTTTCTCCTATAGTCCCTATCAGTATATTGACATAGGTATTAAGCTTATATTTGCGCGCCATTCTAATCGCATTGAGGTTCTGCTCTGCGGTGATTTTTTTTCGCATCCGTTTCAACGTATCATCAGACCCTGACTCGCATCCTAAGATAAGCTGGAAACATCCGGAGTCTTTCAGGACTTTCAGCAGGTTATCGTCAATGGAATCAATCCGTGTCTGGACGATATACTTAATCTTTTTACTCAATCCGCTTTCGATAAGTTTATTACAGATAGCAATTGCCCTGTTTTTATCCAGTGAAAACATATCGTCGCAGATCATGATTCCTCTGACGTTATAGGTATCATAAAGATGCTGTATCTCATTGATTATGTATTCCGGAGAATTTGCCCGGAAATAATTGCCCTCACAGGCACAAGCTAATTGCGGACTTTGGCAAAATGAACATTTAAACGGGCAACCTCTAGAGGTGTAAATCGCCGCGCTTTTCAGATAGATCCCCTTCATGATCACATGGTTATTGCTGAAATAAAATTTCGTATCAAATAAATCCCTGGCAGGTAACGGCAGCGTATCTAAATCTTGGATGAATTTTCTTTTTGGATTCGAAACTATTTCCCCGGCCTGACGATAAGTAATCCCGTCTATTCTTTCTAATTGTATGCCATTGGCTATCTCAAGAGCTGTTATCTCCCCCTCGCCGCGACAAACTATATCTAATTCCGGGCATTGCTTTAAAGTAAGTTCGGGATAGGCTGTAACATGGCAGCCTCCAAGCAATGTTACGATATTGGGCCCGATTTCCTTAACCAGCCTGATGGTCCGGAACGCATCCATTATTAGCGGCGTAGAAGCCGTAACCCCCACTAAATCAGGCGAAAAATCGTTTATGGCTTTTTTAGTAAAACGATTGATTTCCTGCATTATCGAATCATCCCAGTAATCGGCTTTATAAAAAGATTTACGTTCAATGATCTTGACCGTATGCCCATTTTTACGTAAAACGGCGGCGATATACGCCAGTCCCAAGGGCATAAACATAACCTCTTGTTCTCTCCACGATAAAACCCGCTGCCGGACTGGATGGATCAACATTATTCTCATAATAAGATTCGGCTTTTTATAGTTTAAAAAATTTTCTAAACTTACATATAAACGGAGATTTCCTGATCTTGCGCTTTAGGGGCCTGAAATAATAGTTCCTAAACCATCTTAGATCCTTGCCTTCCAGGCAATAACCGGATTCGCAGAATTTACAATTTTTTAATTCGCCTTCAATTACCGATCTGCGCAGCGCAATATATTTCTCAGAATTCCATACCTCTTCGACCTTATCGACAAAAACATTTCCCACCCCGATATTTTCTGTTGGAAAGATTCCGTTACAAGGGCTGATCCTTCCATCCGCATGGATCATTATAAAATCCCACAACTGATAGCATCTGCCGTAATAATTACCGCTCAAGAAACTAACCTCTATCTTCAGATCGCGCGCATAATTTCTCACGTCTTTAGCTAGGTTGGCCATAAATTCTAATGGGGCATTTACATCCTTCAGGCTGTCGTTGGCTGTAGTCATCTGGATAAACTCAACCCGGTCAGCGCCCAACTCCTTAGAATTACGGATAAAATCAGTCAACTCGCTATAATTGAATTTATTGACCACTGCGTTACAGCAAATTTCCAATTGGCTATTGGATTTTCTCTTTATCGCTATTAGCCGCCTTATATTATCTTTTAAAACTTCCAGGTTGGCCCCATCTTCATTACGGATCTTTTTAAATATTTCTAGATTAAAACTGTGAACCGATATTTGAATCCGGCTTATCTTAGAGCGGACAATATTTTCCGAAACATCTTCGCTTAACAGCTTTCCGTTAGTAACTAGATTGATAAAACTAATCCCTTTATTTTTAGCATAATCTATCATCTGGAACAGGTTCTTATTTAAGAACGGCTCTCCTATCCCGCAAAGAATCAGCTCATTAATCCTGGGGAATTGATTAATTATCATGCGGAAATCTTCCAGAGACAGGGAATTTTGAGTTTTTATATGCTGCTGCACATAGCACATCGAACATTTCAGATTGCATATATTAGTCGGCTCGATCATCACCACTTGAGGAAGAGGAACATTATCTTCCCTGGCATAATATAGCCTGTTGATTTTATTGGTTAATAAGTTTTTGCTGGGCATAGGACAATCGCTAATCCGAAGTTTTAAATAAAATCTTTGTTTTAAGTTTAAGAATAAGCATCAAGGTATAAAGTTTATTGATAATCAATTTAGGCCTTTTAATCAAAAGATTAAAATTTTTTCCTGCGTCTAAAAAAAGCCTCTTAATCTCTATGTTGCGGGTATTGTTTTTATCAATCCAAGAACTAATCATACGCACATATTTATCAAAATCTCCCTTTTCCACGAATTCCATAAAATGATTATCCTGGCTTTGGTGCGAAAAACGGCTCCAGTCCGGATGTTGAGGGATTAATTTATAGCCTTTTGCTATTCTATATTGCTCTGTTCCGGGATAGGGCGTAAAGATGCTAAAACAGATATCCGCATTTTTTAACTTTTTCATGAGATTAAAGGTCTTCTCTATGTCTTCTGCTCTCTCTTGCGGAAATCCGATCATAAAAAAAGCTTCATATTTTATATGCGACCTGTCTAATAATCTAACTGCCGAATCTATCGCTTCAAGGGTTATGCCTTTGTGTATATTCTTAAGCATCCTCTCGCTTCCGCTCTCAATGCCAATTGATAGATAATTGCATCCGGCTTTTTCCATTTCATCTATAACTATATCGTCTAATAAATCCACCCTGGTAGTGCAGCCCCAATTAATCCGGATCTTCCTGTCTCTTAAGGAACGGCAGAATTTTATAGCCCGGTCTCTATTCAGGGTAAAATTATCATCCCAGAAATAGAACTTATTCAGCTTGTATTTCGAGATTAACATTTCTATTTCTTCCAATATATTATCTACTGACCTGTAACGCACCTTTTTAGTCCAGGTATTATGCGCCCCGCAATAACCGCATTCAAAGGGACAGCCGCGCAACGAAACCAAATCTCCCCAGGAAGACGGCAGGTAACGCTCCGGGAATAATACCCTATCCCTCTGGGGAAAGTTTAAAGTATCCAGATCTTCTACCAGCGGCCTATCAGGGTTATGGAATACCGTGATTGCGTCTTTGTAACTTAATCCTTCTATCCTGCTCAAATCATCGCGAGAAGGTTCATCAGTCTTAATTAATAGATTTACCAAACTTTTAAGAGTGACATCCCCCTCGCCCCTTACGACAAAATCAACGCTCTCATTTTCGAGGACTTCCTGCGAATTTATGGTTGCATGGGGCCCGCCCCAGATAACCTTGCATTTCCTATTTATTGACTTGGCAATCTGCGAGACCTTTAAGGCCGAGCCGTATTTAGCCGTCATAACGCCAAGGCCGATCATATCGGGATTAAATTCAGAAATTACATTTTTTATTTCCTGCCAAACATAGTGGTCATCATTACCGAGGGCCTGAATATAATTATTATGCAACTTGAGCATATCTTGATATCTCATATGGAACAATAGCCGCTCCCTAGAATGCGGCAATTCCGCATTGTAAATCATCGGTTCAAGCGCCTTTATGTCCGCTAAGGCCGAGCTGAGGTATCCGAGCCCTAAAGGAAAATAGATATGCGCTATGCCTTTTAATCTTTCAAACGGAGGATTTATAAGCAATATCTTCATTTTTCAAATTTCCCGGATAAAAAATGTTGCGCGTTCGTTCCTCTATGTGTCAATAATCCGCAAAGAACCGAAGATTTCCTTAATTTCGCTTCGCGATACAAAGTAAAATAACCAGGCTATCAAGATAGAAAAGCCTATAAAGATAAAGGCGATATTTTTTACCGGGAAAAGGCTTATAACAATAAGCAGCAATATCGAAGACAGCAATAGATACTTATTCTTACCCAGCAGTTCGAATTTGAAATGTTTCTTAATATATGCGTAAAATAATAAAGATAATAATAAGCAACTGACCGCATCCGCCAATAAAAGGCCTTTAAGCCCAAAGCCGGATGTAACTGACATAATCGCCCCTAAAAAAAGGACGTCTTTTATTATCTCGAATTTGATAATAACTCTTAATCTCTCCTTTGCGAGCAGAACAACGCTAAAGGACCAAGTAATTATAGTCAATAGGTCGACTAGTAAACGTAACGGTATCAAGTTGATCGCCGAACCAAATTGTCCCGTAAATATTATTTTCTCAACAAGTATGGGCCGCGCCAGCAATAAGACTACGATTACGGGGAAAGTTATGGTCAAAGACAATCTTAAAAACTTATTTACCGCTTTTGATAAATTAATATCATCCTTTGCCTGGCAATATTCCGGATATGAATATGACCATAATATATTTGACATAAAGGGCAGGTAAAGCAATGAGAATGTGTAAACCGCCTCATAGATACCGTTATTCGCCGCTCCCAGCTTCTTGATTATAATAGTGCGCATGATAAAAAAAGTTAACCAGGTAAGGGCTGTCTGCACGAATCTTAACGAACCAAAATTGATCAGCTTATCGAAATAAAAAGACCTTTTCATCTTTAAAAAATTAAATATCCTCAAAAATGCTTTTAATTCTAAATTCTGCCGGCAAAAATAAATATAGATTACGAATGTTATCAATGATAAAACCCATATGCTTATAACCGCGCCAAAAGTAGAAAAAATGACTATTAGCGGTATTGTGGCGGCTAATCCTAAAATGCTTATGACTACGCTTGATAATGAAATTTTGGCGATTTTCTTAATCCCCTGTAAATACGAAAGCAGCGATTGGCCGAAGACCTGAAAAGGAATCGCCAGGGCCGCAATAATCAGCAGATAATAAATCGAACTGTTATTCAGGACTAAGAGAGAAATCGGCTTAGAGCAAAAAATAGTAATTATTATAATTATTAAGGATAAAAATAATGATATGGACATCGCTGGCTGCAATATATTATTTACTTCTGATTTTGAGGCGTTATCATTTCTTGCGATAAATGTAGTGATACCCTGAGACAACCCGAAACTCGCCATAACCGCGACAACGTTGAAATAGTTGAATACCTGGGCATATATCCCCAGGCCGGACGGCCCAAGATAAACCGCCATCAATTTTCTCTTGATGATTGTGACCACCAAACTAACCAAAGTGGCGCAGCCCAGCATTACCGATGCCCTTACCATTTTTCTCATAAGCGGATTTTAACCTAAAGCAAAAAGGCTCTAATTTGTGACCCTTAATGGGTAATTAAATAATTTCTTCATTAATAACCCTAAGATAGGCGGATAAATACTTATCGCTTTTAAGGCGTTCAAAAATGAAGCGAATATCCTTTTCTCTCTCAAGCACGCATCTACCAGGCAATAATATTGGTCGCCCATACGCATATTAAACCTTCTGCCCAAGCGCCTTTTTAAATTATGATTTGATTTAATAATGCTCTCCCTGGCCCTAATTTTTTCTCTATACAACTCAAGCGACCTGCTGGATATATTGTTACCATGGACCCTATATCCCATCGCCGGCAGATTGTAATAATAAATCTTAAATTTATCGGCAGCCGCAACCCTTAAAAAGAAATCTTCATCCCAGGCTATCTTATAATCCGTATTCAGGAATCCGATTTCTTTAGTTATGAATTTCTTAAAAATTGCCCCGCAGCTATGGACTCCGTGGCAAAACACATATTCAAAATCTTTAATGCCCGTAGAAAGCTCGATATCACGATGATCAATCGTTGTCTGAAAAAATGTCTTGTCATATATTTTGTTGCCCTTTAAATCGATACAGTAAAGATCGCCGGTAAATAAACAAATCTCAGGGTTATTCACTAAGGTGCTGACTGCCGTTGCTACGTAGCCGGGATCCAATATAATATCATCGCTATCTAAGAGGCCGATGAATTCACCGGCCGCATTTTTCAATCCTATATTCCTGGAATAAGCTACCCCGCGGTTCGTGCTGTTTTTATAATATTTAATCCTTCCTTTAAACCGGCTGCCAAGCATGCCTTCCGTATCATCCGTAGAAGCATCGTCTATCACGATTATTTCTATGTTCGCGTAGGTCTGAACCAGTATGCTTTCTATCGCCTGCCGCAGCAGATCCGAACGGTTATAAGTCGCAACTAAAAAACTAACTAAGGGGTTTGATTTCGACGTCAAGTTTTCTGCCATGTTTTCTCTAATCTAATGCCGGAACTACTCTAAGTTTATTGAAATTGAATTCCGCTTCATAAAAGCTTCGCCGATCAATACAGAATTAAAACCCATTCCCTTAAGCTGTGTTAAAGTCTTGAAATCCCTTACCCCGCTTTCGCTTACAGTTGTGGTTTTTTGAGGTATCAAAGGCCGTAACCTGGCGCTTAGGCCCAGGTCTATTTCAAAAGTCTTCAGATTACGATTGTTGATACCGATGATATCCGGTTTTATTGCCAGGACTTTAATCAAATCTACGCGGGAATTAACCTCTACTATAGAACTGATCCTAAGGCGCTTGGCAAGGCTATGAAGCATTTTCAATTTATTAGCCGTCAAGAGCCTGGCTATTAATAAAATAGCGTCTGCGCCGTTGGCGCGGGATTCATAGACCTGATATTCGTCGATAATAAAATCCTTCCGCAAAACCGGCAAGTTTACTCTTGCCTTGACCTTCTTAATATATGAAATGTCACCCTTAAAGAATTTTCTATCAGTCAATACTGACAGCGCGTCTGCTCCGGATTCTTCCAGGCGCGCGGCAAGATCCGCGGGGTTGAAACTCTTGCGGATAATCCCTGCCGACGGCGAGGCTTTTTTAATCTCAGCGATAATACAAAGTTTGCCCTTTTTAGAGATTGCTTTTTTAAAATCCCGCGGCTTAGGAACCTTTTCCAAGGCCGCCCTCAAAACTTCCAGAGGGATATTCTTTTTAGCAGCTGAAATCTCTTTTAATTTATTTTTTATAATATTTTTTAATATATCCATTTTAAGTATTAGTAAAATCCTTTAACAGCTCGAGCTTCCTTAAAGCTTCTTTTGAATCAATGGACTCGCGCGCCTTAGTAAGGCCTTCCGATATATTCCTGGCGGCATCGGCAACGTAAATTCCCGCTGCGGCATTAATAAGCACGATATCTCTCTGCGGCCCTCTGGCGCCGTTTAATATATCCAAAGCGATCTTAGCATTAAATTTTGCATCCGCGCCTTTCAAGGTTTCAAGCGCAGCCCTTTTGACGCCAAAATCCTCGGGCGCAATTAAGAAGCTATTGAATTGCTTCTCCTTGTATTCGCAGACAAATGTCTTATCGCTGATACTGATCTCATCCAGGCCGTCAGCGCCGTGCACGACCATGGCGTGTTTAATCCCCAGGTTCGCCAATACGTGAATGAGCGTTTCGGTAAGCGCTTTGCTGAATACGCCCATAATCTGGTGGGTCGCGAAAGCCGGATTTGTCAACGGCCCCAGGATATTGAAGATTGTCCGGGTGTTTAGCTTCTTTCGCACGGGCATGGCATATTTCATTGCCGGATGTAATTGCGGAGCGAACAAAAACGCAATGCCTATTTTTTTCAACGCGAGGCTGCTCTTTTCTTCTTCTACTGACAGATTCACTCCCAGGGCTTCTAAGAGGTCAGCGCTGCCGCAAGAGCTGGATACGCTCCGATTGCCGTGTTTGGCGACCTTAACGCCGGTTCCGGCTACAACAAAAGCCGCAATCGTAGAGACATTAAATGTCTGGCAATTGTCTCCGCCTGTACCGCAGGTATCCAGGACTACTCCGTCCGAGACCTTGATGCGTTTAACGAATTTACGCATAGACAAGGCCGCGCCGGTTATTTCATCAACCGTCTCTCCCTTTGTTTTTAAAAGCACCAGAAAAGATTCTATCTCGGCCTCGCTAGCCTTGCCGCTCATAATGACTTCCATTGCCTGATGCATCTGTTCCCGGTCCAGATTTCTGTTTTGCTTTAATAACCCTATAGCGCGTTTAAGCATGGCAAATAAATTATAAAGAAAGAAAATTCTTCAAGATTTTCTTCCCCTCTCCGGTTAATATTGATTCAGGATGAAATTGAACGCCATAAATAGGCAGGCGCTTATGCCTTAAGCCCATTATCTCTTTCTGCTTTGTCCAGGCAGTAATCTCCAAAACAGCGGGAAAAGTTTTTCTTTCGACCAAAAGAGAGTGGTAACGCGTAGCTTCAAAAGGATTCGGCACGGACTTAAAAATCTTGGAATTGTCATGGTAGATAAACGAAGTCTTGCCGTGCATAAGGCGGGCTGCGCGCACAATCTTACCCCCGAAAACCTGGCCTATGCATTGATGGCCTAAACAGACACCCAGGATAGGAATAATACTGCCGAGCTCGCTTATAACCTGCATGGAAATACCGGAATCTTCAGGCCTGCCCGGCCCGGGAGAAATGACTATTCTTTCCGGCCGCAATTTCTTGATCTCGGGGATCGTAATCTTGTCATTACGAAAAACCCTTAGCTTTGCGCCGAGTTCTCCCAGATACTGGACCAAATTGTAGGTAAAAGAATCGTAATTATCAATTATTAATATCATATTAAACCTCTTTTTAAATCTAATTCTATTTAATGACTAATTCCTAAACCTTAATGCCTAATTAATTTTTTAATTATTTAATGTCTAATTTAAATTAGTCATTTAAAAATTTGGGCATTCATTCGACATTAGGCATTAGACATTAGACATTGCTCACAAAAGTTTTTCTGTCCTAGTTTGTAAATAAAAACTACTCCTTTTCTCGGGAAATTTTACCGCCTAATTTTCTTAATTTGAGGTCCAGCTTTTCATAGCCGCGGTCCAAATGATAGATACGCGATATTTCACTTTTGCCCTGCGCGACTAACGCCGCCAAAACCAATGCCGCGGATGCGCGTAAATCCGAAGCCATCAGCGGCGCGCCGGATAAATTCTTAACTCCGTGCACAACTGCATAAGGCCCCTGGCGCTGAATGTTAGCGCCCATTCGATTCATCTCGGCAACATGCATAAACCTGTCCGGATAGATCTTCTCATGGATTACGCTTATGCCCGGAGTCACAGTCATTAAAGACATCATTTGTGCCTGCATATCCGTGGGAAACCCGGGATAGGGAGACGTCGTTATGTTTATCGGCTTGATCCTGCCGGCCAGTTTGACCCTTAGCTCATTATTGCCATACTTGATGTTTACTCCTACTCCTTTTAAAACATCTATAACCGCGCCTAAATGTTCAGCCACACAATTCTTTATCAGAATATCGCCTTTTGTTATCGCCGCGGCGATCATAAACGTACCTGCCTCAATCCTGTCGGGTATCACGGTATGCGTTGCGCCGCGCAAGCGTTCAACGCCTTCAATCTTAATTATAGGCGAACCTGCGCCTTCTATTTTTGCGCCCATTTCTATCAAAAATTTTGCCAGGTCCTCGACTTCCGGCTCGCAAGCAGCGGCCTCGATTACGGTTATGCCTTTGGCTAACGTCGCTGCCATCATTATATTAGCCGTAGCTGTCACTGATGAACCGAATTCCCCTCCCAGATAAAGCCTTGTGCCTTTTAAACTCTTTTTAACCGTCGTCACGACATAGCCGCTATCGATCTTTATGTTGGCGCCCAGGCTCGAGAGCCCCTTTAGATGCAAATCAACCGGCCTGACTCCGATAATACAGCCGCCGGGTAAAGATACTCTTGAAAGTTTCAACCGGCTCACCAAAGGCCCTAAAACGCAAAAAGAAGCGCGCATCGTAGAAACTAACTTATAGGGAGCAATGGCGCCTAAGGCCTTTTGCTGGCGCACAACCATCTTGCCATCCTTAAAATCGACTCTTTTACCCAGGAACTCAATGATCCTGGCCATGGTCATCACGTCTCTTAATCTGGGAACGTCAAGGATTGTGCAAGTTTCATCTGTCAACAGCGTGGCTGCCATAATCGGTAAGGTAGCATTTTTTGCTCCGCTTATCCTTACCTCGCCTCTCAATTTTATCCCGCCTTTGATAACTAATTTATCCATTTTCACCTCGCTCTTAAAAATTATTTTTCTTCAATACAAGGACTCTCTCGATTTTATTGTAATCTTCTATTAAATTTTCCAGATAAAAAATGTTACCGGAGCCGGCAATCGCGCTTATTTCCTGCGCCTGGCCTAAACCCGCTTCGAATAATAAAATACCGTTTGGTTTTAAAAATTTACTGGATAGTTCGATAATAGCTCGATAATAATTTAAGCCGTCCTGGCCGCCGTCTAAGGCCAATCTTGGTTCTTTTTGAACCTCTATCTGGAGTTTTTCAATATCCGCGCTTTTAATATAAGGCGGATTGGAAATTATAAGATCGTATTGAGTATCAGGTATTTCGTATTGCGAAAACATAAGAATATCTTCGTTTATAAATTCAATCCTATCCCTAACACCATGAAGCTTGGCGTTTTCTTTTGCAAGATTAATCGCTTCTTGAGAAATATCAACAGCTGTAATTTTTGAATTAGGGATATTCTTGGCCAGGCTGATGGCAATGTTGCCTGAACCCGTCCCGATATCCAGAATCCGTATTGCGCCTTGCGTATTGCGAATAGCGTTTGATATGCCTATTGCCTGCTCAACTAAAATTTCAGTTTCCGGCCGGGGGATAAACACTCCGGGCCGAACCTTAAATTCCAGCCCAAAAAATTCGCATTTACCTAAAATATATTGCAAGGGCTCGCCCTTTGCCCTTTTTTCTTTTATGGAAAAGAATAATGACCTCTTCCTTGGAGATAATGAATCCGGGCTTAAATTATTCAGGTGCAAATCTAAAAATTTGCAATTTAATAAATCGCAAAGTATGAGTTCGTTTTCATTCATTTTTATCTGACTTTTCTTTTGCTTCGCTCTCTATTAAAGCCGACACTAATTCATCAAGGTCGCCTTCTAAGATCTGTTCCAGCCTGTGGATAGTCAAGCCGATACGGTGATCTGTTACGCGGTGCTCGGAAAAATTATACGTACGGATCTTTTCGCTGCGGTCGCCCGAACCTATTTGAAGACGGCGTTGATTGGCCATCTGGCTCTGGCTCTTAATCATTTCCTGCTCCAAGAGCCGGGTGCGCAAAACCCGCAACGCCTTATTTTTATTTTTAAGCTGCGAACGCTCATCCTGACACTGGACAACTATACCTGTGGGTACATGCGTGATCCTGACGGCTGAATCCGCGGTATTGACACTCTGGCCGCCTGGGCCGGAAGAACGGAATATATCAATCCTTAGATCCTTCGGGTCGAGATTTATATCCACATCCTTTGCTTCCGGTAAGACCGCTACGGTAGCTGTTGAAGTGTGGATCCTGCCAGATGCCTCCGTGGCCGGAACGCGTTGCACGCGGTGCACGCCGCTTTCAAATTTCATCTTTTTATAAACATCTAACCCGCGCACAGAAAAAACGATTTCCTTAAAACCCTTGCTTTCAGAAATATGGCTGCTCAGGATCTCAATTTTCCAGTTGTTACGGTCAGCAAACCTTGTATACATCCGCAGTAAATCCGCGGCAAAGAGGCTCGCCTCTAAACCGCCTGTGCCGGCGCGGATCTCAACTATTACGTCGCGGCTCGAGTCCTTATCCTCGACAAAAAAGAATTTCTCTATTTTTTTCTCTAATTCTACCAATTCGCTCTTCAACATCTCTATTTCGCTCTTGGCTAATTCAAGAAAATCTTTATCGTGCTTTTCCAGCATTACCTTCTCAAGCGCGGATAGTTCTTCGGAAACCTTCTTCCATCTGCGAAAATTCTTTACGGGTTCGCTTAAAGAAGATAGTTCCCTCGCCAGAGACAAATACCTGGCTTGGTCAGAAATCACCTCTTGGTCTGTCAAAAGGTGCTCTATCTCTGCCTGGCGCTTTTCCAGTTCTTCGATTTTTCTATTATCCATTTGTATGGCCTTTAGAATTTAAACGCTAAAATTTAATTAATATAAAAAGCCCTAATGTCAAACTTTAGGACTTCTTATATTTCTTAAGGAACTTCTCCACCCTGCCGGCTGAATCAACAAATTTTTGCTTTCCGGTAAAAAATGGGTGGCACTTGGAGCAGATTTCAACTCGGATATTTTGCTTGGTAGAACGTGTATGGATTATTTCTCCGCAAGCACAAGTTATCGTTGTTGGTTTGTATTCTGGGTGTATGCCGTCTTTCATTTCTTTTTTTCACCTCCTTAATGAGCAGACAATTTACGCGATTTGTAAAGGAGCGTAAATTGTAGCCCTAAATTTTTTTGCATGGCGTCTGCGAATTAATCCCTCACCTTTTTCCCATTTAAGTATTTTGGTATTTTTTAATACTTAAAAGGTGAGGGATGAGATTCGGCCTAAGGCCTCATCTCACTTCGAAGAATTCATGCTGTTCAAAAATTCCTCGTTTGTTTTTGTCTTTCCGAGCTTTTCTATCAAAAGCTCCATTGCTTCGGCTGAATTAAGCTCGTTCAGGACTTTACGCAGTAACCAGATCCTTTGTAATTGTTCCGGTTTAATAAGCAACTCTTCTCTTCTGGTATTTGAGCGCTTTATATCTATAGCCGGATAGATCCTTCTCTGAAATAAGTTCCTGTCTAGCTGTAATTCCATATTTCCGGTGCCTTTGAATTCTTCGAATATTACTTCATCCATCCTTGAGCCGGTATCGACCAAGGCCGTGGCAATTATGGTAAGGCTTCCGCCTTCTTCAACAGCTCTCGCTGCTCCAAAGAAACGCTTTGGCTTGTGTAAGGCGTTAGAATCAACGCCGCCGGTCAGAATCTTGCCGCTATGCGGGACAACAGTGTTGTATGCGCGGGCTAAACGCGTGATACTGTCTAAAAGGATAACCACATCCTTTTTGTGTTCAACCAGGCGTTTTGCCTTTTCTAAGACGATTTCCGCAACCTGGACGTGGCGCTCTGCAGGCTCGTCAAATGTCGAAGAAATTACTTCGCCTTTAACAATACGCTGCATATCTGTTACTTCTTCCGGCCGCTCATCAATTAAGAGGACTATTAACGTAACCTCAGGCTGATTTTCAGTGATGGAGTTGGCAATCTTTTGCAGCAATACAGTTTTGCCGCTGTAAGGAGCAGCTACGATCATTCCGCGCTGGCCCTTGCCGATTGGCGTCAATAAATCCATGATCCGCGTTGACGGCTCATCGGGCTTAGATTCAAGTTTCAGCCTCTCGTGCGGATAAAGCGGAGTGAGGTTGTCGAAAAGGATCTTGTCTTTAATCGATTCCGGATTCTCAAAATTTACCGCCTCAACCTTTAAAAGCGCGAAGTATTTCTCGCCTTCCTTAGGAGGCCGTATCTGGCCGCTCACAGTATCACCTGTATGCAGGTCAAATTTCCTTATCTGGGACGGCGAAATATAGATGTCATCGGGACAGGGAAGATAATTGTAATTCGGGGAACGTAAAAATCCGAACCCATCCGGCAGGACCTCTAGAACGCCTTCTCCGAACATAAGGCCTTCTTTTTCAGCCTGAGCCTGCAGGATCTTAAAAATCAGATCCTGTTTCTTAAGGCTGCTGACACCGTTAACGTTCAAGGTTTTTGCAACCTTGTTTAATTCCGACATCTTCAGCTCTTTGAGCTGAACAATGTCAACCTTTGTTGGTTTCTTTACTTCAGTCGTCATTTTGCCACCTCGCTGTAGACCTTCTTTACCTGGGCCTTTAATGTTGCAATTGAGCCGCCGTTATCGATGATAAAGTCGGCGTATCTTTTTTTATTTTTAAACGAAAGCTGGCAGGCAAGACGCCTGCGGATTGCAGCTTCCGGTAGACGGGAATTTTTTACTGCGCGTTCGAGTTCGAGTTTTAAGGGGCATTTAATTACTACTATAAAATCAACAAAGCGATAAAAACCGCTCTCTATTAATAAAGGCGCGTCAATGATTACCGCGCCTTTTAATTTTGATATTGCCTTGATTAATATCCGGATCACCTGAGGATGGACTATTCGATTAAGCTTCTCGCAGGTATTCTTATTAATAAAAGCTTTCTGAGACAGCGTTTTCTTATTTATCCGGCCGGCCTTATCCAATACCTCTTTGCCAAAAATCCTAACGATTTGTTTAGTTATGCCGGGATAGCTCGAGTAGACATCCTTGACAATCTCGTCCGCGTCAAAAACTTTCGCGCCGAGTCCGGCAAAGATTTTCGCGGCAGTGCTTTTGCCGCTTCCTATGGTTCCTGTAACTCCTATTACAACTTTGTTTTTAGGGCGCATTATTTTGATAAACGCTTATACAGGTCTAAATAGTGTTTGGCTGAAACTTCCCAGGAAAAATCGCATTCAAAAGCCCTTTCCAGAAGCCCTTTCCAAAGTTCTTTCACCCTGTAAGTATCAACCGCTCTCTCAACCGTACTGAGGAACTCATCAGCATCATATTTATCAAATACAAAACCGTTGCCGAAGCCGCGCTTTTCATCAAAATCCTCGATTGTATCAGCCAAGCCTCCGGTCTTAAACACCAGAGGAATCGAGCCGTATTTTAAGCTTATCAGCTGGCCTAAACCGCAAGGCTCATAACGGCTGGGCATAAGGAAGACGTCGCTGGCAGCGTAGATATTGTGTGCCAGCTTATCGTCAAACTTCAAATTTAAAGACAGCTTATCCGGATGCTCGCTAGCCGCCTCTTTTAGCATATCGTGATAACGCTGTTCGCCTGTGCCTAAGATAATAATCTGCAGGTTCATCTCCATTAACTCATCAAGAGCGTTGACAATCAAGTCTACGCCTTTCTGGTCTGCGAGGCGCGAAATCATTCCGAACAAAGGAATGGATTTCGACACCTTAAGGCCGTATTCCTTCTGGAGTCTCTGTTTATCCTCAAATTTTCCGGCAATGTTATCAGGAGAAAATTTTTCGTATAAAGAATTATCCTTTGCCGGGTCCCAGATATCGTAATCCAGGCCGTTTAAAATCCCGGACAGATTATGCCGCCTCTGATAAAGCACGCCTTCTAAACCGCAGCCGAATTCTTTAGTCTGTATTTCTTTCGCGTAAGTCGGGCTGACAGTGGTGAGATGGTCCGCGAATATAAGAGCGCCTTTTAAGAGGTTGACTTTAGAGTAAAACTCCAATCCGTCTATGTTATAAAAGTCGCGGTAAATACCGATTTTGGAAAATTCGCTCTCTGGAAATAATCCCTGATACGCTAAGTTGTGAATTGTAAATACAATCTTTGTACCTTCAAAGAAATCATCATCCCGGTATATGGATTTCAAATAAACCGGGATAAGCGCTGACTGCCAGTCGTGGCAATGTATGATATCCGGCTTAAAGTTCATCTCTTTTGCCAATTCCAGGCTCTTGCGGCAAAAGTAAGAAAATCTGTCTAAGTTATCCGGAAAATCTCCGGCAGCTGTGCCGTAGAGGCCGTCGCGGTTAAAAAGCGCGTCATTTTTAATGAAGAAGATCTCTATGTTTTTCGAGATTGAGGAACTTGGCCATGTACCCATCTTTTGAGGTTTTATATTCTTATATAAAGGCATGGTTATTTTTACATTCGCGCCTTTTGTGGCTAAGGCTTTGGGTAAAGCCCCGGCAACATCAGCCAATCCGCCGGTTTTTGCAAACGGCACAACCTCACTGGAACAAAATAAAATATTCATACGCTCTCCTTCAATGAGCAGATAATTTACGCGAATTTAAACGAGCGTAAATTATAGCTGCTTCTGTTTTTTGGGTGGCGTCTGCGAATTGAACCCCCACACCAATTATATTAATAAACTATTAGTGATACGTTTCTTGAGTTGAACAAAGGCACGCGATCTAAGCTTAAGATTCCTTTCTCTGTGCTGAGCGTCCCGCTCCGACTTATAGCCTTCAAAATATATTAATTCAAATGGCTTCCTTGATTTAGTAGAAGTTACAGAGCCACTATTATGTTCGTTGATTCTCCGCTCTAGATTGTTTGTGAAGCCAGTATAGAAAGCATTGTCATTTTTGCTTTGTAATAGATACACATAAAACATTTATTTCTCCTAATGCTAAAAATTGGTGTGGGGGTAAATTCAGCCGGCAAACTTACGAACGCTTACGCTCCGTAAGTTTGGGCTTCATTTAACTTAAACTCCTATCCAATACCCCGAATATTTTCAGAAACAGAGAAAACAAAATCAAAATAATTAACAGCTGGATTATCCAGCTCCCTACGCAGATAATCACTGCCTGTCTCATTCTGCGGTAATCTAGAGTGAGCCTGGCAGCAACAACCACTGCTATCAGCATCCATATCGCGCTGATAACGAAAATGACATCCGTAGTAAAAGGAACCAGGCCCAAAATCCGCAGTAAGCCGGGAGACGCGCTAAAACCTAATGTGCTTAACAACTGCAGGAAGCTTACTCTCGAGCCTGACCAGCGCGCGACTTTCGTTCCCAGAATGTAAATGATATAAACCCAGAGAAACCAGCTGGCAAGATTTATAAAAGTCCCGAAAAGTATCGAGGACCAGCCAAATTTTCCTATACCGCCTATGCCGGCAGCAAGGCTTGAGCCGGCTATAATAACCAGGGATTGGCCAAGAGCAGTATCATCGGTAGAAATCTCTTCGTAGAATTTTACGTCAAGTTTTCCCGCCCGGATTATCCGGTCCTTCAGGGTTTTTAAATCAAAATTAATCATATTCCCTACAAACCCTCCACTGCCATATTTCTCGGATGCTCAATTGTGTAGGAATAAATAATCTCCTTCTTTTCTTTAGGCTTTAAACTTAGTTCCCAGCGCCAGACGCCCTTTCTGTCTTTCCAGTCCTTGTCATTGGGCGCAATGTTGACGTTACCGATTTTTACTTTGATCTTATCGTTTTCCGGAACCGGCATGGTCTCGAATAAGTGTACCTTGATGTCCTTAGACTTATAGTTTTCCAACGTAATCTTGTTGGTAATATTGATGCGCCTATCCGGAGAAGGTATTCCGCCGATTAAAGTCTCATCTATCTTTTTATCAATCTGTTCGAATTTTACCTTCACGTTTTCGTCTGCGCCTAAATACAGGTCAAATTCCTCTCCCTGGCCGATTGTCTCTATGGAAGATGTTCCTACGAAATCACCGTCCAAAAATATGTTCACCCTACCGCCGAGTAATTGTAAATTCGCAGCGTTAGCTACACGGCTGCCTAAATAAGCGCTGGCAATCCTGCGCGGAAAAGTCGAATACTTAAAATCAGCTGCTAACATCTGCGCTGAAACCGGCAATTTATGTTCAGTGCCGTCAGAAACTACGCTAGCCTTCTTGTTTAATTTATAGACTACGGCAGTGCCTTTTTCCTGTGCCTGAGAATACTGCACTTCTTCTTTTTCTTCTAAGCCGCCTATACCAGGTTCGGCATTCAGAGCCTCTACATTAAAGGCTTGCGTCTGGTCCATACTTTTTATACCGCGGCCTAGAAAACTCTTAGACATAGGCTTTGGCTGATAAGGGCGTAAAATCCAGGGCGCCACATAAGGAAGATTTCCGCCGATGCTGGGCTTTGCAGTAGATAATATTATGTCTATATCCTGCCAATCCTCGCCAGTGCTTTGGCGCACCAGGGCATAAGAAACCAATTCAACCTGGGCCTTGTCAAAATTAGCCCGCGCGTCATAAATCGGCTGCCAACTGGCTCCTCTGGCGAGATATGAAACAGACAAATCAAATTTAACCGCCCTGCTAAGTTCCAGATCCACGACAATAGAACGTTTCATCTTGCGTGCCGGGCCGGCAATCTGGGAAAGTTCTCTTTTTTTAGCGTCGATTTTAAGGTCAAGTTCGCGGATGTCCAGCTCCGACTGCATAGTCTGGGTATAATTATCATTTAATTTAGTGTCTAAAAATGCCAACAATTTTTGCAGTTCATCTACGCCGGGAAATTTAGTCACTAAATCCTTAGGGATCTGCTCACCCGAAAACAGGCGTATTGAATCCAGGAAACTTTTCTCCTGGGAAAGAACTTCCTTGCGGTCTTCTATCTTTTTTTTCTGGTCCTGTAAAGCCTGGATTTCATCCTGAAGTTTTTTGACATTCTCGGCAGGGGCTTTCTCCAATTGTTCTCTCTTTAACTGCGCGCCGAAAAGTTTCACCTCGGAAGTATTATTGCTGGATACCCTTAAAGAATTTTCGTCAATGTCGGGCTTTATATCAGAAAGGATAACCTTATACTCTCCGGGTTTTAGATTAAGACTGGCGATCCTGGTTACAAGGCAAGAATCCGGATATATGGAAACTTCCTTAATCTTTGAATCTGTGTTGATTTCCTCTGCAAAGCCAAGATGGGTAAACGAAAGAAATAAAGCAATAAGTATAAATACTGTTAATCTCTTCATTAGCTCCCTCCTTCTTTTAGCAGCCATTTCCAGCATTAAAACTGCTCAAAAATAATTTTATAACCAAATAGCGGTAGAACATAATAAGCCAAGAGGACAATGATAGCCAAATTGAAAGCAAAGATGGACAAGTATTTAGCAGACTTGGCAACGCCGTCTTCGAAAACTTCAACCGTCTTCTCAGCCTTTAACCAATTTTCAAGTTCACTTCCTTGTTTCTTGCCCCTGGCTAGATATAACCAATATGCAAGTTTACGAATTTTGTGTTCCTGATTTACTGCCACCATTTTTTCCTCCTGTTTTTTAGCGTGTAGCGATTAGCGAATAGCGATTAGTAAAGTCACAAGTTTTTATTTAGTCGACAGTCCACGGTCCATAGTCCACAGTTAAAAAAAGGACCGTCCCCGTCTTACTACTATTTCATACTCTAGATTGTATCAATAAGAGGTGTACCAAATAAAAAGTACTAAATAAAAATAAGGCAAAAGAAGAAATTCCGAAAAACATTGTTAATTTTTGCCACCCAGTATCGTTGTTTCTTAGAAAAGTATTCTCATTGTCTTGAATCTCTTTGTTTATTAAATCATGCTGTCGATTTTTGAGATTCTTATACAAATTTTTCAATGATTCATAATCTCTATCTGCATACGCCTTATAATTGATCGCCAATAAAACAAAGGAACATACTGCAAAAAATATAGCTAGTATAAACCCAAATAATAACAAATACATATCTAAAATTATTGTATATTTCAGAATCTTATCTTGGATAGCTACCATAAATGCCAACAAACCAGTTGATAGACTAATAATTAATTTTAATACATCAACAAAATATCTTTCTGCAGCATCTGAGTGATTTTTAAATCCAGTTTTATAGGCATTCCAAAGCGGCATGGCTTTAAAATCCCAAAATTTTTTGAAATCCATTTGGTCTTCCATCTTTTTTCTATCCAACTTTGTAAATTTTAGTCCCTAGACTTTGGCCGTATTGCGTAAAATTATTCCCATCCCCTATTTTAGTTGCTTGCTTACTTTTTGATTCTTCCGAAATATAATTACAAATGGAATAATTATAGTTAAAAATATAAATATTCTAAAATATAACTCTGAAATTCGTATATCCGCAAGCCTATTGCTTAAAACCAGCTTATCTTGTGGTTTTAACTTGAATTTTATTTTATATTTAGTCTCATATTCAAACTCTATATCCTTAACGTTTGTTAATAAATCTTTAGCAATTTCTAATCGTTCTTTGTCGTTTAAAGAATCTAACACGATTTGAACAGGGTAATTTAAATTTAGAGACATTAAAAATGTTTTTAAGTTTTCATGCGCCTCATTTGTTTTATTTGAAAATTGCGCATATACCGTAAACCACGCTAATAAAGCAGTAAATATAGCAAGGACCCAAGTAGCTTTTACTAAATTTCGTGTGGAAACAGCATTCTCTGCCGAAGTCTCAAGCGTTCTTTTAAAATTATCCCTATCTTCGTCTGCTATTTTTTCTCCTAACACAAATTTGGCCAATCTACCATGAATATTATTTGGATCTCCATATGTTCCATCAATCAAAGCTTTCTTTATTTGTGGAATTGTCATCGCCCTTAATTTAGCTTCTTCATCATTTATAGACATTCTAAGTCCTCTTGGAAATTTTATATTCGCTTTATCTTCTCAAAATATGAACCTGGGGATTTCTCGCTACTCTCTACTCACTACTCACTACTACTGGCTGGCAAGGATTGATTTTAAGCAGCACGTGGATTTTTTTTCTTCCCCCCTCATCTTAAATGGGTGACGAAGTTTGATACGAGCAGGGCGTGGAAAATTTTTATGGCTTGGTTCCCGAGTCTAAACGAGGGACAGAAAAATTTTCCTCGAGTGAGGTTTGCCGCTGGAGCAAACTGAACGTCCCTGCGAATACAAACTTTGGCAGGACCCATTTAAGCCACCTCTTCCATTTCCAACCAATTCTTCCCCTTTTTTATCGAAACCTTAATCGGCACAGAAAGCGTAAAAGCATTTTCCATCTTGGCTTTAACTATAGGAATAATCTCATCAACCTCTTCTTTAGCACAGTCAAAAACAAGTTCATCGTGGACTTGTAAAACCATCTTTGAGGAAAATTCTTTACTTTTAAATTCCTTATAAATATCAAGCATTGCCTTTTTTATTAAATCCGCGGCCGAGCCCTGAACAGGCATATTAATCGCCTGGCGCTCGGCAAAGCTGCGCAGCTGGTTGTTTTTAGAGTTTATGGCGGGTAAGTACCTACGCCTACCCATAAGTGTGGCAATAAAGCCATTTTCCCGCGTCTCGGTGATGCAGGAATTCATAAATTCTCTTACTCTTGGGTAGCGTAAAAAATAATTCTCAATGAATTCGTTGGCTTCTTCCAGAGAAATACCTAAGTCCTTTGCCAGGCCGAACGGGCTCATGCCGTAAATAATCCCGAAATTAATCCGCTTTGCAAAATAGCGCATTTGTTCTTCAACAGTATCACTATCCTTCAGGCTAAAAATCAGCTTAGCTGTATGCTCGTGAACATCAATGTCGTCCCTGAAAGCCTCTGCCAGAGCCGGCTCTTTGGATAAATGCGCCAAGATGCGCAATTCAATCTGCGAATAATCCGCGCTTAACAAAAGGCCGCTTTTTGAACCGGCTACAAAAGCCTTTCTTATTTGAGCGCCATCTTCTGTCTTAATCGGTATATTCTGCATGTTAGGATTTGATGAACTAAGACGGCCGGTCTGGGTCACGGTCTGATTAAAAGAAGTGTGAATTTTCCCGTCTTTAGCAATGAGCATGGGTAAGGCGTCAAGGTATGTAGTCTTTAGTTTCGTAAGTTTCCTGACTTGTATGATAAGGTCAGCTATAGGGTAATCTTTGGCCAGGCTCCTCAAAACTTCTTCGTCAGTAGAGGCGTGCGACTTCCTTCTTT
>Ga0082335_1000678_pt1 | contig 81621 bp, 80 predicted proteins | sample Subgrocontami58m_FD_72375 | JGI IMG/M metagenome (GOLD analysis project Ga0082335, IMG submission 72375) | Subsurface groundwater microbial communities from S. Glens Falls, New York, USA - GMW37 contaminated, 5.8 m (SPADES assembly) (version 2) ... | reverse complement strand
CGCGGGTGCAACCTGGGAGAGCACACCAGTCCTGGTCAACGACCACGATTTCAGAACGGATGCGAGCGGCATCGCCATCCCGTGGGGGCTCTACGACACTCAGGCCAATCGCGGGCAGGTATTCGTTGGTACCTCCCACGATACGCCTGCATTCTCAGTCACCGCACTTGCGCAATGGTGGACCGGCGCAGGCCGCAGACGCTACTCACCGACCAAGCGCCTGCTCATCCTCGCCGACTGTGGTGGCAGCAATGGCTCGCGCACACGAGCTTGGAAGTACGAGCTACAGACCCGCTTCTGCGATCGTTTCGGGCTCACAGTCACCGTCTGTCACTATCCCCCGGGCACATCCAAGTGGAACCCTATCGAGCATCGCCTCTTCAGTGAGATCAGCAAGAACTGGGCTGGCCAACCCCTCGAGAGCTACGAGACCGTACTCAACTTTCTTCGCACCACGAAGACCGAGGCCGGTCTCGTCGTCAATGCCACCCTGCTCACGGGCGACTACCCAACCGGCATCAAGCTATCGCAGGCGCACATGAACAGGGTCAACCTACGACAGCACAGGGTGCTGCCGATGTGGAACTACACACTCGTTCCTAAACGGTCAAAAATGTGAAACTATTCTTGCGCGGACCCTTAGCGACGCAAAAGCGTCGTTCTGAGTACGGCACAAAGAGTTCCATTTTGATTGGTGAATCGGCGTTCCTCAACAATCTGCCCCATGCGCCCTGATTTTCCCTGCTTGATGCGTGCATCGACTATCGCGGTATGCGTGGTGATAGCATCGCCAACGATGATCGGCTCGTAGTACTCGTACTCGTCTTGACCGTGCACAGTGGCCTTCCCAAATGGAATGTCGCCATGGACGTTATTGTCGCTACAGTTGAAGTAAAAGAGCCATAGCAGCGGCCACGGTGCCACGACGCCCCGGTATCCCCGGGCACGGGCGGCTTCCATCTCGTAGTAAATGGGATCGTGGTCATCGAGCGCTAACGCCATCCTGCGCGCGGCTCCAAACTCAACCGTCACCGTTTCGGGTTGCCCGGTCCGACCCACGATACCCGCGAGGTACCGTTCAACCTCCTCATTCGTCATTTCTGGCATCACCGTACCGCCTTGAGACATGTCCGCTCCCTTTCTTGGCTGGGTTCTGGATTCGTGGCTGGGTCAGGCAGGACGGTGCGGCAAGCTAGCTACAGCCCCACCCGGCGTCGTTACCTGCCCATGCTGATTTTCGACCCAGCATTCGATTTCCACTAGCGCTCGACCATCTTGTTCGTATTTCCTTTTGACGCGTCCATGCAGATATGCGGTGTCGCGCGGCATTGTCGAGCCACTATTGCGATCATTGAAACGTACCAACCGTGCGTTTCGCCCCAGCCAGCGCGTTGTCTCAGTAAGAAGGTATGACGCCATCAATGGCCCCGAAAGAATGATCCCAGGAAGCCCCTGAGCTTTCGCGACGTACTCGTCGTGGTGGAACTCGGCGTCATAGTTGTCACACGCACCGGCCCAGCGAACTTGATGGCCGACCATCATCGGTCCCTTCGTCACCACAGGAAATTTCTGGCCCTCAGTGAAATCTTCAAAGTAAAGATCAGGCGGCTCGGCCAGTTTAACGTTTAGCATTACCTACCCCCCTTGAATTGTGGTTCGCGAGCAGAGATCGCACGCACTATGCAAAATTTGCTGTCTTGTATCGGATGCGGGTGGAGACGCCGTATGCGTCTAAACGATACGACATCCAATCCCGCTCTTTTCGCGCGTCTGGCCGGTAGCGACGGGTTCGCATTGACTCAGCGCTCGCGAGCCTTACATTGCAAAGTATGTTACGCCCGCGCCCAGCCGATTGCAATTAGCGGTTACGTCATTGTCGGATACGTCAAGTTTGCGCGGATCCTGAGAGGAGAGCAGTCATCGCCCTCTAGCGCACCGTAGTCTTCGCCGCGCAGTGCGGCAACAGCCCGTCTGGAATACGGTGGGAATCGTTGAAGCGGGACAAACTGACGCTCATCGCAACGGGCGGTTAACAGTTGCCGCGTATCGCCCTCGTTTGCGGCCTCGAAAGCCGTACCGTCCCGATTAAGCACTCGGTTGATTGAGGACCGCCACTCCAATGGCGGCACCGGCTCGGGATCGTGCGGCCAACTCCGCTTCAGTTACCGGCCTGCATCCTTCGCCGTGCAGCGGACACGGGTTGCTCAAGTCTGACAGACTGCTGGTGAGGAAGATCAATTCTCGACTTTGATGTTGGCGGTCTTGATTACGTTGACCCACTTAGCCATGTCCGCTTTCATCAGCGCGGCCAACTGGTCGGGGGTGGAGATGAAAGGATCCATCCCTAGGCCGACAATCTTCTCCTTGATATCGGACATGACCAGAATCTTCGCGATCTCGGTCGCTAGTTTGTCGATGATTAGCTTCGGGGTAACGGCCGGCGCAAGGACCCCATACCAGCCCTTTACTTCGAAACCCGGCAGGCCTGCCTCGGTGAAAGTGGGCACCTGGGGAAGAGCCGGCAAGCGGGTTTCGCCGGAGATCGCGATGGCCTTCAGTAGGCCATTCTTGATGTGCTGGATGGCGGACGGGGGAGAAGTGACGATCAGCTGTACTTGACCGCCGATGGTGTCGTTGAGAGCCGGCCCGGATCCTTTGTAGGGGATGTGTTGCATTTTCACCCCCGCCAAGATGCCCAATAACTCGGTCGCCAGATGGCCCGTACTCCCGCTGCCCGCCGTAGCGTAATTGAGTTGCCCAGGTTTGGACTTGGCTAGTGCAATGAGATCCTGCAAATTATTAGCCGGTACCGAGGGATGAAGCACCAGCATGAGCTCGTAGCTAGCAAGCGTAGCGACCGGAGCGAAGTCCTTGATGGTGTCGTAAGGTAGTGGTGTGGGGTTCAGGAGGCCGACGATGATATGGATTCCGGTTGTCATCAGGATGGTGTAGCCATCGGGCGGCGATTTGACTAGGGCTTCGGTGCCGATGATCGAGTTGCCGCCGGGGCGATTGTCCACGATCACCTGCTGGCCCCAGCTTTCGGTCAGTTTCTGGCCGATAAGGCGAGCTACTATGGTGGTGCCACCGCCCGGAGGGTACGGGCTGATGAAGCGGATCGGCTTGTTCGGATAAGCCTGCTGAGCGGCGGCATATCCAGCAAGCGCCATCAGCAAACCTGTGGTCACTATTCGCATTACTGCGTTGAAAGCGTTCATCAGGCACCTCCTCGTTTCAAGGTCACACATCCGCTCCGCTGTACTTACTAGGTGAAAAGAATAGACCCAGATCCGCCAGACGACCAAGATGATCAATTCTCCATCTTGATGTTGGCAGTCTTGATGATTCTGGTGAACCTAGCCAGGTCCGCTTTCATCAGTGCCGCGAATTGGTCCGGGGTGGAGAAGAAAGGTTGCAGCCCTTGGCTGGCCAGCTTTTCCTTGAAATCGGGCATGGCCGAGTACTTGCCGATCTCGGTCGACATCTTGTCGATGATGACCTTTGGGGTACCGGCTGGAGCAACAACCCCGTACGAGGTTCCCACCTCATCCAGACCCGACAGTCCCGCCTCGGTGAAGGTGGGGACCTGGGGCAGGGCCAGCATGCGCGTTTTGCCGGTGACCGCCATGGCTTTAAGTCTGCCGGAATTGATGTGAGGAATACCGGGAACGGTGGTCGAAAAATACAGTTGCACCTGTCCGCCGAGGAGGTCAGTGAGGGCCGGGCTGGCTCCCTTGTAGGGAATGTGTTGCATTTTCACCCCCGCCAGGATGCAGAATAATTCACCCGCCAGATGGTTCGTTGTTCCGCTGCTCGATGAAGCGTAATTGAGTTGTCCTGGCTTGGATTTGGCCAGAGCAATCAGCTCCTGCAAGTTGTTCGCTGGCACCGAGGGACTAATGACTAGGACGTATTCACCCTTGGCCAAGGTAGCAACCGGAGCCAGGTCCTTGATGGGATCGTAGGGCGCGGGGAACAGCAGAGGAGTTAGAATAAGGTTCCCGCCCGACAGCAGGATCGTATAGCCATCGGGCGTGGACTTGGCCAACGCTTCGGTGCCGATAACGGTGTTGCCGCCGGGGCGGTTGTCGACGATCACTTGCTGACCCCAGCTTTCGGTCAGCTTCTGTCCGACAAGACGGGCTACTGGGTCAGTGCTGCCCCCTGGAGGGAACGGAACGATGAAACGAATCGGCTTATGGGGGTAAGGCTGTTGGGCGTTAACCGAGGAAGCGAGAGTCAGTAGTGCGCCTACGATCAATATTTGCGCTACGGCGGTGACAAATTTCATGTAGCACCTCCCCCCGACCGACGTTATTGTATATACGCGTCGCACCGACCATGCTAGTGCCATCGATGTAGCATATGCGCTCATCGGTCCACAGTCAATTCAACTCACTCAACACGATCGATGGATATTGTTGACTTGCTCCGGACCAGCAGTCTAGAGTAGCCAAGCTCGCACGGCGGATCGCAGTTGATGAGAATAGGAAGGCGCAGCAGGCCTATCTGCCCGCCCTCCGCAGCTTCCAACGCGGCACAGGATTACTGTCCGCCCATAGTCGGCGTCTTGCTGCAACCTACTTAGAAGTGAGCCGCTTGACGTTGCCGGAGATACGGCCAAACTCTTTCACTGCTCACCTACGCGCTTTCTCGGTCTCGCGAAGCAATCGAGAGACCAGATTGTCCTTCGGTGCGGTGCCGCCTGCGATCGATGTCCTGATGGCCATCGCGTTCAGCGCAACGCAAAGACGTTCAGCATTTGTCGGACGCTTTGTCATGTTTGAACATTGCTCACACGGGTACTTACTCGGCGAGAAGGATAGACGCAAATTCGCCAGACGACCAAGATGCTCAATTATGGTTGCGCTACACCCGCGGTACAACGAATACCAGCAGAAAGCAGGGCGCGAGATTCCGGTTGTAGTGCTGGACCCGGTGTAAACAGAGAAGGGGTGCAGCGATTCGACCCGTGGCGGCGGTGTAGACATTACCTCGCGGGTCATTGCGCAGACGATGGGACCTGCGCTCAGGCAGCAGGTCATCGCGGAGAATCGCAGCGGCGCAGGCGTAATGGTCGGTGTGGAGTTGGCCGTGCGCTTGCCAGGGACTGTAAGGGACGAGTGAGGGACGAGGGCGGCAATGTCTTCGTCTACTCGGACAGGCTTGGTGTGCGTCCCCGAATTCCCGATGATCCAGCAGACACTCTCGTGCCGATTGAAATACTCTTGTTCAAGGTGTACCGGAGAAAGGCCACCCGTATTCATTGGTCACCAAAATAACGCCAGATGCGGCATACTTGGCAGACAGGTAGTACTCGCTTTTATCGAGAAGCGGAAGCCGATATTCGACAGCCGATATTCAAAAGGCGCTGAGCGGCGGGAACTAATTGGTGCGAGCTGCGCGGCGGTGTCTGACTCGAATCGCCGGCAAAACAGAAAAGGCAGAGCATGCAAAGCGGTATTTACAGCTATCCCGCCACCAGCCGGATCGTCTACGGCACTGACTTCACGGAGGCGCTCGCGCGCGAGGTGGATCTGGTCGGCGCACGCAAGGTCTATGTACTCGCCAGCGGCACGCTTGACCGCACTACCAACTTGATCAGAAGCATGCGGGACGTGCTCGGCGATCGCTTCGCCGGCATCTGCGCTAAGATCGGGGAGCACACCCCGCGCATCGATGTCGTGGCGGCGGCAAATTGCGCGCGTGCGGCGCGCGCTGACATGCTGCTTACGTTGGGTGGCGGATCGATTACCGATGCCGCCAAAATGGTCGGCATCTGTCTGGCCAACGACATCAGCGATCCGGCACAAATGGATGCATACCGCGTCACTATTCACGCAGATGGCAAGTCAGTCCAGCCATCTTACAAGCCGCCTTCGGTCGCATCCGTCATCATTCCTACCACGCTCTCGGCCGGCGAGTTCGGCGCAGGAGCCGGCTGTACCGACACACTGCGGCAGGTGAAGGAGATTTTCAACCATCCGATGGCGATTCCGCGCACGGTGATCTTGGACCCAGCGGTGACGGTGCACACGCCGGAATGGCTGTGGCTGTCGACTGGAATCCGCGCGGTCGACCACGCCGTCGAGAACCTATGCTCGATCAATAGCCAGCCATTCTCCGATGCCGCCGCGTTCCATGCCCTGCGGCTGCTCGGGCCAGGCCTGTGCGCGGTCAAGGCAGACGCAGGCAATCTGGCTGCGCGACTGGATTGCCAGTTGGGCGCCTGGATGTCGATGATCGGCACCACCGCTGGTGTGAGCAAGGGCGCGAGCCATGGCATCGGTCATGTCCTAGGTGGCACTGCAGGCGTGCCGCATGGGTACACGTCCTGTGTCATGCTGCCACATGTGATGCGCTTCAATCACCCGGTCAATGGCGAACGCCAGAAGCTGGTCAGCGAAGCGCTGGGCCGGCCCGGCGAACCAGCCGCTGAGATACTGGCCGAGCTGATTGCCGCGCTGGGTCTGCCGCGTACCCTACGTGATATAGGCGTGAAGGCAGATATGCTCGAGCGGATTGCGGAGAATTCGATGCACGATCGGTGGGTGCATACCAACCCGCGTAAGATCAATGGCCCTGCGACAGTCCGCCAACTGCTGGACACCGCATGGTAGGCGGCTATTTCACGCCCGAAGCGCTTGGCTCCGTGCGCATGGAGGCAGCCGCTGCTGCACCGCCCGAAGATGCGCGATCAAATCGCATCGCGTAAGACCCGCTCCTCGAGCCTGCACCACGTTCCAACTTTCACGTAGCCAAGTCTGCTACGTTTCTTTACCAAAAAACAGGAATGTGATCCTTGGGCCAACCGGCGCGCCGAAGGAAATTATCCATAGATAAGTCTTGTAGGTAACACAGCGGGGAATGGATGCCGGTAACTGACGCGTAGTTGGCCACGCAAACCCCGCTTCTGCTGCCGTAGAAGCAAGCTGGATAGGAAGAGTGGGCTGATGTGATACGGGAGGGGATGACGGTTGGCAAAGCAATTACGCCTTACGTTCCTTCATTAGTGCCTGGAGCAGTTGCATTGCCAGGATGCTTGCCTGGCCCGCCACCGTTACCAGAGCTCCCGCAGCGCCGCGTCCGATTCGGTGTCGATTACTGGTGCGACTGCTGCGGCAATTGCGAGCAGCCTGGCATCCGACAGCCGTGGTCCCACGACCTGCACGCCCACCGGCAGCCCGCGCGGACCGCGTCCGGCAGGGATGTTCACGCACGGAACATGCAGCAACGTCCACATCGAATTAAAGATCGAATTGCCGGTGGTGTGCAGCCCCTCTGGCGCTTCGCCGGGCGCGCTGGGGGTCAGCACTACATCCAGCGATGCGCCGAACATGGCGTCGAATGCGGGGCGGCAGGCGTCGGCCAATGCGTAGCTCTCCAGCAGAGTCTGCGACGAGATGCCCTTGGCGTTCTCCACCTTGTCGCGCAGTTCCTGGGCCAGCAGCCCATAGGCGTTGACATATTCCGGCAGAAACGCAACGCCGCCTTCGCGATGGATGATCGCGGCTTGCGCGGCCATCAGTCCGTTGAACGGAGCGGGAAGCACCAGTTCGGTGACGATTGCGCCCGCCAAGGTCAGGCGTTTGCCCGCGTCGTCCAGCGCCGCCGCGCCGGCCGGCTCGATATGCGACCAAACCGGGCTGCGGCACAGTCCGACGCGCAGACCGCGAACCTGCACTGGCGTGCTGCAAGGCGGCAAACGAAATGCCTGGCCGACTAGTATCAGATCGTCCACCGAACGGCCGTACCAGCCCACGGTATCCAGCGTGGCCGAGGACATGCGCACGCCCTCGCGGCTGACCAGGTGCCAGCTTGGCTTGACGCCATAGATGCCGGTGAACGCGGCGGGACGGATCAGCGAGCCGCCGGTCTGCGTGCCAAACGCCAGCGGCACCATAAAATCGGCCACGGCGGCGCCCGAACCCGAGGATGATCCGCCCGGCGTATGCGCCAGATTGAACGGGTTGCGCGACAGCGCCTTGCGACCGCTGGAGGCGAACTCCACAGTGTCGGTCTTGCCCAGAATTACCGCGCCTGCGCCGCGCACCACGGCTACACATGCGGCGTCGCGACCCACGTGCAAACCGGCGTAGATCGGCGAGTTCTGAGTGGTCGGGTAATCGGCGGTGTCGATCACGTCCTTCACGCCGATAGGCAAGCCATGCAACACCCCAGTCGGCGGCAGTTTGTCGCATTCGCGTGCCGCGCGGATCGCTACGTCAGGGTCCAGATGCAGCCAGGCACGCACCAGCCGATCGCGGGTGGAGATACGATCCAGGCACGATCGCACCAGTTCCTCGCACGAAAGCTTGCGTTCCTTGATCAGCGCGGCCGCCTGCGCGGCGGAAAGCTGGCATGGTTCCATTAGCGGCATCCTTGCGAAATCTGGTGAGAGTCGACTGATTGTAGCCTTATCGCCAGGGTGATTCTAACGCAAGCAAGTTTTCGCGAAGCATCGACTCGGCCCACCAACGCAAGGCATAGCATGGCAGCGTTTGCCTAAGTCATAAAGAACGCCAGCATCAAGCTCCAGCGGTAGCCTTACCTCACCAGTAGGCTGTCGAACTTACTCAGCGAATTCTTGCACGCATCGACTACGAAAGTTGTAGATAATTGACGCTTACCTAGTCGCTCACCCCACTCAACGCACGTTTAGTATCGCGTCTCGTTATGTCGCGTACCATCATGAATCACGCTCGCTTCAGATTGGCGGGTTCACCTCAAGGTACGCGTTCATAATCTCCTCGCCCGTCGCTTTCCAAACGTCGTCGTGACTGCAGATGTATTTCAGTGCTTGATCGAAGCTCTCGCTCCGAGCGGCCTGACCGGTGATGAATGGATGCAGGCAGATCGCCATGACCCGCGCCGAGCGCGCGCCTTCGTTATAGAGGACGTTGAATGCGCTGCGGATCATCTGCGCGAACTCTTCGCCCGTGGCGAAACGATTGGCGGCTTGTGCTGAATCGTTGATCTCGTACGAGTACGGCATATAGATGAGCTGCTTGCCGTTCACGCTCATCTTGTAAGGTTGGTCATCGTTAACCCAGTCCGACACGTATTTGTAACCCTCGTCAGCCAGGTAATCGAGCGTCTTCCACGTTTCCGTGAGACCCGACCCGAGCCACCCGACGGGCTTCTTGCCCGTGGCCTTCTCGAGCTTCGAAGTGCAGTAATGGATTAGGTCGCGCTCTTCCTCCGGAGGCACCGCGTTCAACCGCGTGGTGTTGGTCTTGTTGTGGCCCATGAACTCCCAGCCGAGTTTTACCGCGTCTTCGATGATCTCCGGATGATAGTCACAAATGTCGGCGTTGGTGTTGGCTGTGGCGCGGATGCCGTACTTGTCCAGCACCTCCATCATCCGGAAGACGCCCACGCGATTGCCGTAGTCGCGCTGTCCCCATTGCCGCACGACCGGAATCGTTTGCTCGTGTGCCTTCTCCCATGGGTTCCCCGCGATTGGGACCTTGAGCGAAAACCATTCGAGGTTCGGAAGCACCCAGAGTGCGAGGCGAGCGCCATTCGGCCATTTCCATTTGGGCCGGCGATTGATCGCGGAGTATGGGAACGGGCCGTAATCCTGTTGCTCCATGTCATCCTCCTTTGCAGTAGCAACGCAATCTTGATGTTACCACTGACACTCTTGAACAATCGTTATGAAGTCGATCGAAAACTTTCGGCCATCCTATGGCGCCCTTTGACGCGGGGGGCTGCGGAGTGTCCCGGTTGCAGTTGAAGATTGCAAGCGGCGATTTCCAAAATAGATCGGGCTAAATCGAGTTAGCCGACTAAGAACCCTCGAACAGGAGCGATGCTGGATCTGATCACCGATGCGAAGGCAATGCTCTAACTCGTGCTTTGGCATAGCAGCCGCGAGTTAATCGAGTTCCTGCTGTGAGCTTCGGTCGAGGAGTTGGCTGGCCCGAAGAGCGCGGGGTGCCATAGCGATCTGGTCCGCTGAGTATGGTTGTGTGGTTGGGTGAACGTGGCACATTCACTCTAGGCCCAGCTACTGCACCAGTAGGATATCAGAACTGCAATGCCCATTCTCTGCGGGCGGCAATATTTAAAATGTTTTCCCAGAATTAAGGTAGTGCTCTACTATTTCGCTGCCGGTAGCGAGCCAGACCCCTTGATGCGAGCAGATGTATTCGAGCCCCGCGTTAAGCGCGCCAATCCTATGCGGCACACCGATGACGTAGGGATGCAAGCAAATAGCCATCACTCGACCAGACTTTGCCCCCTCTGCATAAAGAACGTCGAACTGCCGTTTTATCATTTCCTCAAATTCGGCTGTAGACACCTTGTTGTAATAGACCATCGGCGCATCATTAATATCAAATGAGTACGGTATTGAAACGAGTTTCTTGCCATTCACATCCATAAGAAACGGCTGGTCATCACATGTCCAGTCAGCAACGTACTTAATGCCTTCCTCCAAGAGATAGTCGAGAGTATTCCAAGTTTCGCATAGCCCAGAACTCAACCACCCCTGAGGCCTCTTACCCGTCGCTCGAGCAATCCGCGAAAGAGTATTAGCCACACTCTTACGCTCGTTTTCGGATGGCATCTCGTTTAGCCGGATTGCATTTGTTTCATTATGTCCCATAAACTCCCAGCTTCTCTGCATGGCTGCCTCAATAATTTGCGGCTGGTAATCGCAAATATCGCTGTTCAATGCAACAGTTCCTCGGATGCCATAACGATCCAGTACTTCCATAATTCTGAAGATTCCAACCCTATTACCGTACTCACGTTGAGCCCAAGAACGCACCATTGGTATCTTGGCTTGATCGCGCGGCGTACGCTCTAGATTATTACCGGGCATGGGATCATCTAAGCCGAAAAATTCAATATTTGGAATAACCCATAGCGCAAGCCGCGCACCTCCTGGCCATTCGATTTTCGGGCGCTCCGTTATAGGAACATAAGGAAATGGGCCATAACGACTGGGTTTCATTTCTGACTCCTTATTGGAAGTGCGGTTAGGTAATTAGCTCTCTACCTCTAATTTGATGACTGAGTCTTAGTGCTCTTCTTTTACCACCCCCAAGAAAAATATGAGCGTGACAATATTCACTGCTAAGCGGAAGCTTATGCTGTAGGTGAGTCTGATTAACCTTTCAGGCAATTAACGACAAGTCAGACGGCGAGACATTTAATTTTGCGTGCACAGCAAAGCAGACTCTGAATCCCTACAAGACCAGTCGGACTTGCCATACATGCAAGGGCAGAACATTCCTGTACACAAACAACTGCACCCTGATCCGGTGCACCTATATCTACTCAAGCTTTGTGCCAGAACGCTTAATAATATCGCCCCACTTTCCGTGCTGGGTACGCATATAAGCTCCGAACTGCTCGGGCGTTTTTTCTACCTGTTCTAGCCCCATGGCAGCATAGCGCTCAACGATATCTGGGGCACGCATTGCCTTCATCAACTCTGCGTGAAGCTTTTCCACAACCGGGCGCGGCGTGCCCAGCGGTACAACCACACCATACCAGCCTGCCAAATCGTAGTCTGGCATTCCATACTCAGCGATAGACGGTAGGTCTGGATACAATTTTGAACGTTTGGCAGTTGAAACCGCGAGCACTCGCAACTTACCTTCCTTTACGAATGGGATAAAAGGCCCCATATCCGAAAATAGCAGTTGCACGCGTCCGGAAATAAGGTCGGGTATTGCTGGTCCTAATCCCTTATAGGGGATATGTACTAAGTCGATTTTCGCAAGGTACTTGAGATACTCTGCCAAGAGATGAAGAGATGATCCGGTGCCAGATGACGCATAATTTATCTGACCAGGCTTTGCTTTAGCCAGTGCAATGAGCTCGGGAATATTTTTTGCTGGAACTGATGCATGGATCGCAAGTGCAAATGGCGCGGATGCTACCTGGGCAACGGGAATGAAGTCACGTAAAACGTCATAAGACAAATTTGGGTAGAGATTGGGGCTAACTGCAAGATCGCTAGTCGAACCAAACTTAATTGTATAGCCATCGGGTGTCGATTTTGTCACAGCCTCGGTGCCGATCGTTCCTCCGGCACCCACACGATTCTCGATCACAAACGGCTGCCCCATACTTGTGGCCAGCTTCTGGCCGTACATACGAGCAACAGCATCTAAGGTACCACCAGTTGCAAAAGCCACTACTACCCTAACGGGCGCCGCTGGATATACCTGCGCCGACGCAGTAAGCGGGATAACTGAGAAAAGCATTAGAAAAGCTGAGCACTTTATTGAGCTCATAGCGAAACCACGCCTAATTTTCGGCACAACCAGACAGCTAGCAAACATAGCAGTCTCCTCCCTTATTTATTGCCGTGCGAACAACACTGACGGATTGCTGTGACCTTGTCAAGCGGCGCTTTCCGGCGCTTTCCGCGGCGCTTTCCGTGAGTGTCCTATTGGAAACTGTCACACTGCCTCGGCACGCGGGGTCGGCGCCGGCGATCGACAATCGGCTCCCCGCTTTTTCCGACATTACATTAACTATCCGGGCCTGAAGGCGGCGTGCGGCTGTTTGCGGTACCAATCAACGATTTCGGAGCCAGTGGCTATCCAGACATCGGGGCGCTTGATGTAGGCAAGTATTTCTTCGAGATATCTGATCCGGTAGGACTGACCTATGCACCATGGATGCAATCGAAATTCCAGGAAAAGGCCACTGTCGGCGCCCTCCTCATACATCACGTCGAAAGTCTCCTTTACCATACGGACCCAGCGCTTCATGGACAGCTTACGGTTGAAATGCCCCATCACATCGCCAATCTCGATCATGCACGGCAAGGAATACAGTTCACCGCTGGGCGTCAGCACCCTGTACGGCTGCTCGTCATTCGGAAAATCACAGCAGTACCGCAGGCCGAATTCAGCCAGGATCTTTGGAGTGCGAGTGGATTGGGAATGCTCCGGACCCAGCCATCCCAGCGGACGTCGTCCGGTTGCCTGTTCCAATGCTCCTAGACTGTTCTCGATGTAGCTACGCTCCTGCTCTTCGGACATGAGGCTGGTGATTGCCTGCCGCTGAGTCAGGCCATGGCCGATGATCTCCCATCCCCTGCTCTGGCATTCCCTTATGAGTCCGGGGTAGTGATCGGCGGTATAGGCGTCCATTGGAACCGTGGCCTTGATACCGCGCTTGTCAAACGCCTGCATGATCCTGAAAATTCCCACCCTGTGACCGTACTCCCTAAAGGTGACGGTCACGTAGTCGGGATAGGGATTCATGCTGTGCGGCGGTGTATGCGAAGGGGGGTCGAAGGCCTCCGGCGGTGGCTGCCATTCGTAGTGGCCGAGGTCTACCAGCAGGCAAACCGCGAGCTTGGCGTCATTGGGCCATTTCAGGACTGGACGTACGACGAAGGGCGACCAATCCCAATAATCATGATCCATTCCCTGCTGTGCTTGCATGAGCCGCGTGCGCCCTTATGTTGATCAGCGATTACCCGCGACCACTTTTAGCCTGTCCGCGTAGGCAATCGCCTGGTCGTGGTAGTTGGCCAGGTAATATTCGGCGATGTCGTCGGCGGTTGTCTGCCAGACACCTGCATGACTCATGATGTAGTCCAGTATCTTGTCCAGATACTTGATCCGGTAGGGATAGCCCGAGCACCACGGGTGCAGTGCGAGGCATAAGACCATTCCGTTTTCCGCACCCTCTTCGTACAACCTGTCGAAGGCATCCTTCGCGGCTTCTAACAAATCGTCGGCTTCCCAGGCGCGATTGCGGGATGTCATGGCAGAATCGTTAATTTCACCGCCATAGGGAACCGAAACTAGGCGGCCCTGCTTCACGCGTATCGGCATGGGTTGATCGTCATGCAGATAGTCGGCGTGGTAAATGAGCCCTTCTTCCGCCAGGATATCGGGCAACTCCGGCGTGGCGCGGCTGAGAACGTTGCAGCCCTTGAGCTTTTTCCCGGTCGTTCGCTGCAGCACGGCTATACATTCTTTGACGAATGCGCGCTGCTCCTCCAGAGCCAACCCCTTGGGCTCGGAACGGCTGTTGTACATGCCATGGCAGCAGAAATCCCAGTTCCGCTCAATCATGGCGCTGCGTTCCTCAGGCAGGCGCTCCAACACCGCGAGATTGATGTTCACCGTGCAGCGTATGTTGTATTTGTCAAGAACCTTGACCATGCGCCAGAATCCGACCCTGTTGCCGTAGTCCCTACGGATATTTCCCTGGATGTCGGGTGAGGGAAACACCGGATTGTCAAAACCCCTGTCCTTGCGCTTAGCCTTCGCTGGGGGCATGTAGTCATAAAACTCAACATTGGGCACGACCCAGAAAGCAAGCCGGGCCTTGTTCGGCCAGATGATTTTTGGCCGGTCATTAAGCGGGAGATAGTCTATTCGCTGTTCCAGTGAAATCATTCTGGCCTTCTATCACTTTCGGAATGGTGCCCAAGCCGATGGCAAGAGCGACCTGCGAATCTTCGCAATTCTGTAGTAATCGATATCGCCTACACTAATTTTCCAGCTTGATATTGGCAGTCTTGATAATCTTGGCAAAATTTTCCATTTCGATTTTCATCGCTGCACCGAACTGGTCAGGCGGAGTAAAGAGCGGCTCGACGCCAAGTTGGGAAAATTTTTCCTTTGTGCCCGGCATTGCCAAAAGTTTGGATAGCTCGCCAGAGAGCATGTCCACCAGCGGCTTTGGCAACCCTGCCGGACCGAGTATGCCGTACCAAAAGCCTACGTTGAAGTCGGGCAGCCCAGCTTCAGTAAACGTCGGCACCTGAGGCACCGCGGAAAGACGGGCCTTACCCGACACGCCTACCGCCTTAATCTTGCCGGCCTTGATATGGGGGACCACATTCAGCGAGCTCTGGAACGAAGCCTGCACCTGGCCGCCCATGAGATCGACCACGGCTGGCCCTGCGCCCTTGTATGGAATGTGCTGCAATATCACGCCGGTTAACATGCCGAACAGTTCTCCGGCAAGATGGGTAGCCGTTCCCGTTCCGCCGGTCGAGTAATTGAGTTGACCCGGCTTCGATTTGGCGTACGCAATAAACTCCCGCAGATTACTTGCAGGAACCTGATTGTTCAGCACCAGCAGCTGCTCAGTCACGGCGATCGTTGCCACAGGGGAAAAGTCCTTGATTGCATCGTAGGGAGTGGCCTGCAGCAAGGGAACAATCAAATGCGTATTGGGCGTGAGGATTAGCGTGTAACCGTCAGGGGCAGATTTTGCGGCCGCATCGGTGCCGATAATGGTGTTTCCGCCAGGACGATTGTCCACAAGCACCTGTTGGCCCCAAGCTTCGGTGAATTGCTGCCCAACAATTCTTGATAATATGCTGGTGCTACCACCCGGCGCATAGGGCGTAATAATGCGTATCGGCTTGCTCGGATAATTCTGTTGGGCCGAGGCGGTAAACGCAACCGTTGCAAGCACGCAAAGGAAGAAAGCGCTTTTTACCGCAACGGAAAGTCGCATATGCATGTCCTCATCGTTGATAATTTGCCAGAATGTTGTTGAGGCAATTCTCACCCTGCGCTAGGCACTAAGCCTGTTCTCACGAGCTGCTTGCCGATATTTTTTCCGCTGAAAACGTCGACCAAGGCTGACAGCGCATTCACGATCCCATCCACCATAGTTTCCGTGTACCTGATCTGCCCTTTCAAGTACCACTGAAAGGTCCATCGAAAAATACTTTGCTTTCTTTCAGGAGCAGCACGCCGTTCCGGGGCGGGAGCATGTCTGCGGTCGCGATACGGAGACCCGAAAAGCGATAGAAAATCAATCCGGCCGCTGCGCGGCCGCCTGAGTGCAAACAAGCGCACGCGCGCGTGCAGGCGGTCGCCGAGGCGCACATACCTTCTATATTCATTTTACTGCCTCCTCCCTTTGAGAGCCGCGACTTTTGAGTGCTTTACTTAGTGTCTATCGGCTAGCCAATTAGCAGTCTAGCGCGCTGCCCTGCGGATGGCAACGAGCGTGCGCGGCGACCCGAACCATCAGCAATTTGTGGGTCACCGTGTGGGTAGATGGCGAGCGCTGAAATCTATCCAACAATATATCAAGCGTTTTATCGCACGCGCAGGCAAAGGGCGGCGAGTTTGGAAAGCTGCGGAAAACATCTTTGGCGGAGAGGGAGGGATTCGAACCCTCGATACGCGTTTTGTGCATATACGCCCTTAGCAGGGGCGCGCCTTCGACCACTCGGCCACCTCTCCGGATCCTGACGAAACTATAGCATACCGGCCCACCACGCCGGCGCCGCGCTCGATCAGCTCGCGCGCTCCAGATCGAACGCCTTGTGCAGCGCGCGCACCGCGAGCTCCATGTATTTCTCGTCGATCACCACCGCGATCTTGATTTCGGAGGTGGAAATCATCTGGATGTTGATGCCCTCCTCCGCCAGCGTGCGGAACATTTTGCTCGCGATGCCGGCGTGGGTGCGCATGCCGACGCCCACCATCGAGACTTTGCACACTTTGCCGTCGCCGCGGATGTCGCCCGCCTTGATATGGCTCTTCACCTGCTGGTTCAGCACCTGCATCGCCTTGGCGAAATCGTTGCGCGGCACGGTGAAGGAAAAATCCGTCATGCCGTCGACGCTCGCGTTCTGGATGATCATGTCGACGTCGATGTTGGCGTCGCCGATCGGCCCCAGGATCTGGTAGGCGATGCCGGGCCGGTCGGGGACACCCATGACGGTGATCTTGGCTTCGTCGCGGCTGAATGCAATGCCGGAAATGGTGGCTTTTTCCATGTTCTCATCTTCCTCAAACGTAATCAGCGTGCCCGGGCCTTCCTTTTCCTCGAACGAAGACAGCACGCGCAATTTCACTTTGTACTTGCCCGCGAACTCGACCGAGCGGATCTGCAGCACCTTCGAGCCGAGGCTCGCCATTTCGAGCATTTCCTCGAAGGTGATGGTATTGAGGCGCCGCGCTTCGGGCACGATGCGCGGATCGGTGGTATAGACGCCGTCGACGTCGGTATAGATCTGGCATTCGTCCGCCTTGAGCGCCGCGGCCAGCGCCACCGCCGAGGTGTCGGAGCCGCCGCGCCCGAGCGTGGTGATGTTGCCCGCGGCATCGACGCCCTGGAAGCCGGCCACCACCACCACGAATCCCGCATCCAGATCGGCGCGCATGCGGTTCTCGTCGATGCGCTCGATGCGCGCCTTGGTGAAGGCGCTGTCGGTGAGCACCTTGACCTGGGCGCCGGTGTAGCTTTTCGCTTGCACGCCCTGCTCCATCAACGCCATGGACAAGAGGCCGATGGTGACCTGCTCGCCGGTGGAGGCGACCACATCGAGCTCGCGCGGATCCGGGTCGGGCGAGATCTCCTTGGCGAGCGCGATGAGCCGGTTGGTCTCGCCGGACATGGCCGAGGGCACGACGACCAGCTGGTGTCCTTGCGCCTTCCAGCGGGCGATACGCTTGGCGACGTTCTTGATGCGCTCGGTCGAGCCCACAGACGTGCCGCCGAATTTCTGAACGATCAATGACATGTTGTTGCGTGGCCGGAAAAGGCGCGATTTTACCGCATTGCACCAGGAATTTCGAGGCCAAATATCAGCCGGACCCCAGCGCTATCAGGGGCATGGAACCTCGCCCTGTCTATCCTATTTTCCGTCGAGTTGCAGCTTGGGCGCAAGCGCGAGCGCGGTCGGTTTGAGCTTCTCCGGCAATACGCGTCCCATGCGCGCGCGATGGCCGACGTGGTGACGCAGCTTTTCGCCTTTGATGTCGATCGTCTTTTCCTTGCCGCCGCGGCCGATGCCGCTGACCGCAACCGAGATGAGCCGTGTCACGGCCACCGCAACGAGCTTCTCGCCCTCTTCCAGCCCCATGACGATCACGCCGCGTCCCTTGGACATGGTGCGCATCTCGGAAATGTCGAAAGCGAGCAGCCGTCCCGCGCCTGCGAGGGCGACGACATGGTTGCCCGGCTCGTCTTCGTAAATGAATGGTGCGAGCGGCGTTTCCTGCGCTTCGACGCTCATGAACTCGCGTCCCGCGCGGCGGTTCGAAACCATGTCGCCCATGCTGCAGAGAAAACCATAGCCGCCGCTCGACGCCACCAGCACCTTGGTATCGGCTTTGCCCGCGATGCAATGCATGATCTTGGCGCCGCCCTGCACTTCGACCAGCGACGACGCCGGTACGCCATCGCCGCGCGCGTTGGGCAGACCCGCCGCATCCACGCTGTAGGCACGGCCCGCCGAGTCAAGAAACACAACCGGGTCGACGCTGCGACACGCAATCAGCGCCGCCACGCTGTCGCCTTCCTTGAACGAAAGCGAAGCCGCGTCGACGCCGTGGCCCTGACGCGCGCGCACCCAGCCGTTTTTCGAGAAGATCACCGTCACGGGTTCGTCCAGCACCGGCGTCTCGAGCACCGCCTTTTCCGATTCTTCGATCACCGTGCGGCGCTTGTCGCCGAAAGACTTGACGTCGGCCTCGATTTCCTCGATTACGAGCGTCTCCAGCGTCTTGCGACTGCCGAGGATTTTCTCCAGGCCCTTCTGTTCCTTCGTCAGCCCCTCGAGTTCCTTTTCCACCTTGATATGCTCGAGCTTGGCCAACTGGCGCAGGCGCATCTCGAGGATGTCTTCGGCCTGGCGCTCGGTGAGATTGAATACGCGCATCAGCTCGGGCTTGGGGTCGTCCGAATTGCGGATGAGCTTGATCACCTTGTCCACGTTGAGGAGCACCAGCAGACGCCCCTCGAGCACGTGGATGCGCTCGAGCACCTTGTCCAGGCGGTGCCGGCTACGCCGCGTCACCGTCGCGAAGCGGAATTCCAGCCACTCGGCGAGGACCTGCTTCAGGTTCTTGCCGGTGGGACGCCCGTCCAAGCCGACCATCACCAGATTGATCGAGGCGTTGGTCTCCATGCTGGTCTTCGCGAGCAGCAGATTGATGAACTCGTTCTCGTCCTGACGCGAGGACTTGGGCTCGAACACGAGGCGCACCGGATGCGTGCGGTCTGACTCGTCGCGTGCGCGGTCGAGCATGGACAGCATCAATTGTTTTTCGCGCTGCTGCTCGGGCGTGAGCGACTTCTTCCCCGCCCTGGGCTGCGGATTGGTGATGGCCTCGATTTCTTCCAGCACCTTGCGCGACGATGCGCCAGGCGGCAGTTCGTACACCACCACCTGCCATTGCCCGCGAGCGAGGCGCTCGATCGTCCAGCGCGCGCGCACGCGCACCGCGCCGCGGCCGCCCGCATAAGCCTCGCGCATTTCCGCACGCGGCGTGATGATCTGGCCGCCGCCGGGGAAGTCGGGCCCCTTGATGTATTTCATCACGCCGGCGAGCGTGAGCTCGGGATCGCGGATGAGCGCAATCGCGGCGTTCGCGACTTCGGTCAGGTTGTGGCTCGGGATCTCGGTCGCCATCCCCACGGCGATGCCCGAGGCGCCGTTCAGGAGCAGCACCGGCAGGCGCGCCGGCAGGACCTGCGGCTCCTGCAAGCTGCCGTCGTAGTTGGGCAGAAAATCCACGGTGCCGCTATCGAGCTCGGAGAGCAGCACTTCGGCGAATTTCGTGAGCCGCGCCTCGGTGTAGCGCATTGCGGCCGGCTCGTCGCCGTCGCGCGAGCCGAAATTGCCCTCGCCGTCCACCAGCGGATAGCGCAGGCTGAAATCCTGCGCAATGCGCACCATCGCGTCGTAGACCGATGCATCGCCATGCGGATGGAATTTTCCGAGCACATCGCCGACCACGCGCGCCGATTTCTTGCGCGGTGTTCCGGCGCGCCCGTTCATCTCCCACATGGCGTAGAGGATGCGCGCCTGCACCGGCTTCTGCCCATCGGCGACGCGCGGCAGCGCGCGGTCCTTGACCGTGCTCACCGCGTACTGCAGGTATTGCAGCGCGGCGTATTTCGCGAGCGGCAGCGTATCGCCGAATTCGCCCGACAGCGGCGCAAAATCCGGGGGCTCGCCGCCACCGCCGCCGCCGCGGTTCACGCCGGTCGGCGTCGCACCGCCGACGGCGTCGGCTTTGCCGGCGTCGCTGCCGGGCGCAGGACCGGTGCTCGCGGCCATCGCCGGCTTCATCGCGTCTTCGGCCGCGGTCAGCGCCAGTCCTTCAAATAGATCGTTCTGATTTCCCATTTATTTCATTCCTGGCTTGGACTCCGCTTCAAGGCGAGCACAAGGGGTTTCACAAAGATCGTCGATTGCGCGCGGATAGCTTCATCATCCGTGCGCAATCGATGATCAGCGCTAACGGCGTTTCGCCCGCGCAAAAGCTTGCTCTCATACGCGCGCGCGCTCAAGAAATGTCCGCGTCGACAAGGTTGCCATAGGTCTCCATCCACTCGCGCCGCTGCGACGCATTCTCCTTGCCCATCATCATGTTGAACATGGAACGATCGGCGTCGAGCGCCGCGTCTTCGACCGTTACCGGCAGCATGCGCCGCGTGTCCGGGTTGAGCGTCGTTTCCCACAACTGCTCCGGACTCATCTCACCCAGGCCCTTGAAGCGGCTGACCGCCCATTTGCCTTCGTCCATGCCTTCGTCCAAAAGTTTCTCCTCGATCGCGGCAAGCTCCTGCGCATCGAGCGCGTAGAGTTTGCGCGCGGGCTTGCCCTTGCCCATCGAGGGCACGTCGATGCGATACAGCGGCGGCTGCGCCACGTACACGCTGCCGGTTTCGATCAGCCGCGGAAAGTGGCGGAAGAACAGCGTCAGCAGCAGCACCTGGATGTGCGCGCCATCGACGTCGGCGTCGGCAAGGATGATGATCTTCTTGTAGCGCAGCCTTGACAGATCGACCGCTACGCCGCGCTGGTGATGATCGATACCGATCGCGAGCGCGATCGCCTCGATCTCCTTGTTCGAGTAGAGCGTGTCGGCCGAATCCTGCCAGGTGTTCTTGGGTTTGCCTTTTAACGGCAGCACCGCCTGGAACTCCTTGTCGCGCGCCTGTTTGGCCGAGCCGCCCGCCGAGTCGCCTTCGACGATGAAAAGTTCGTTCCGCTCCGGATCGTCGGAAGCGCAGTCGGTGAGCTTGCCCGGCAGCACCGCGACGCCCGAACTCTTGCGCCGTTCCACTTTCTGCGCCGCGCGCGTGCGCGTCATGGCCTGGCGCAACACCAGTTCGGCGATGCGCTTGCCCTCGTCCACGTGCTGGTTGAGCCACAGCTCGAACGGGTCGCGCACCATTTGCGCCATGAGCTTGACGCCGTCTCGCGAAATCAGCTCGTTCTTCACCTGGCCCTTGAACTGCGGATCCAGCATTTTCACCGACAACACGTAGGACGCGCGCGACCACACATCTTCGGGCACGATCTTGACGCCGCGCTGTCCCATCGAGTGCAGGTCGATGAAATTGCGGATCGCGTTGTACACGCCCTCGCGCAGGCCCGCGACATGGGTGCCGCCATGGCGCGTGGGAATCATGTTGACATACGACTCCGCGACCACCTCGCCCTCCGGCGTCCACGCCATCGCCCACAGCGCGCCCTCGCCCTCGGCAAAACTGTCCGACTCCGATTGCGCGGCGATATAGCGCTCGCCGAAGAACGCTTCCGCCACGGGCTCAAGGCCCGCCACGGCGCTGGCGAAATAGCCCTTGATGCCTTCGGGAAAATGCCATTCGCTACTCTCGATCTTGCCCGCCTTCTCCACGCCGAGGGTGAAGCGCACCCCGGGCAGCAGCATCGCCTTCGCGCGCAACAGCGCCGCGATGTCGGCGACGACAATCTTGGGCGAATCGAAATACTTGGGATCGGGCCAGAAACGGATGCGCGTGCCGGACTCGCGCGCCGCGGCCGCGCCGATTCTCTTCAACGGCTCCTTCACCTTGCCGTTGTCGGCGAACACGAGGCGATGGCGTGCGCCGTCGCGCCTGACTTCGACTTCGAGCCGCGTCGCGAGCGCATTGGTGACGCAAATGCCCACGCCATGCAAGCCGCCGGCGATACGATACGCCGCATCCTTGTCGGTCTTCCTGAACTTTCCGCCCGAATGCAAAGTGGTGAAGATCACCTGCACCGCCGGCACCTTCTTCTTCGGATGGATGTCGACCGGAATGCCACGGCCGTCGTCCGCGACCTCGGCCGAGCCATCTTCGTACAGCACCACGGCGATGTTCTTGGCATGGCCGGCGAGGCCTTCGTCCGACGCATTGTCGATCACTTCCACCAGCGCATGGTTGGGATTGGACGGATCGGTGTACATGCCCGGCCGATGCAGGATCGGCGACAGATCCTCGAGGATCTCGATGTCCTCGGCATTGTAAGCGCTAGATTTTGTTGCCATAATGCCTTCCGCCACTACCTATAGGTGTCGCTGTTAAGAAATAATCATACCCCGGTCGGGCCGCGATTGTACATCGGCTGCAGCAGGAGCGCTTGGACGAAGTGAATTCGAGAATTCCGCGATGGAGGACGGAAGCAAGAATCTGCTGTTTTTCCCCGCCCTTACCTAATCTTACCGAAATTTGTGAAGCGGCAGCGTTTCCTCGGAAGTTCGAGCGCTGTTTGGCTCCCCGACCGGGGCACTCGGCACCTCTGGTCGATTAAGGTAAATCTACTTTAACGTCCCAGCTTACTTGTATTTCCGTTTGCTTGTGCAGTAATCACTTGGCACGCCCCTTTCAATGCAAATCCTTAATGCAAGGTCGTAGTCTGCACTTGATGGCTTCGACACCGCTGCGAACTACCGCGTCCTCAACACGGCGGCGGCGTTGCGTGAACGCAAGCTTCGACTGGCCATTGCCGTGCATGGGTGGAAAACAAATCGAACCCGCAGCCATTATTTGGACGGTTGCTGCGTGAAAAATTGGCATCGAATGGGGGGGTGCATATCGGTATCCGTTCGGATACAATATAAAACGTGAACACTTTCTTGCGCTCCGATGAGTTTGATGCTTGGCTCTCCGGCTTGAAAGACAGACTTGGACGCGCACGGATCGTCCATCGCATCCGCTCTGCCGAACAGGGCAATTTCGGCGACTGCGAGCCGGTAGGCGAAGGAGTCTCCGAAATGCGCATCCACGTCGGTCCAGGCGAGCCTATTTCACCCGGCGCGCAAAGGTGGTCTATCTGCTTCTCTTGGGCGGCGACAAGTCCTCGCAGAAGCGCGACATCAAACGCGCCATTGAGATGGCGCGTGCTCTGGACAAGGAATGAACCATGGCCAAATTTGCCCCCTTCGATGCTGCCGACTACCTCGATGACGAGGAAACCATTGCGGAATATATTACGGCCGCACTGGAGGACCCCAACCCCGACGTGTTTCTAACCGCCGTGCGCGATGTGGCTCGCGCGCGTGGCATGGCCCAACTCGCCAAAGACACCGGACTGGGGCGCGAGAGCCTCTACAAAGCACTTACGCCCGGAGCCAAACCGCGCTATGACACAATGCTCAAGCTGCTTCACGCTCTGGGAGTAAAGCTTTCGGCTTCACCCGTCCATTCATGAGTTCGCCGCGGTTCCACATTCCGAGGCCCGACACCGCATTCCAGAGGACCCTGTGCATCAAGGTGGGCCATCGTGCCGAGACGATCTTGCACGCGCTCACTCCCCCGCCCAGTTTTCTACCTTCAGCCCCGGCACTCTGGAAAATTCCCTGAGGTTGTGCGTGACCAACGGTACGCCAAGACTGACGGCGTGGGCGGCGATGAGGGTATCCAGGGGGCCAATGGAGTGGCCGTTCTTCTCCAGTTTCGTGCGGACGGTCCCGCCGACATGGGCGGCTTTTTCATCGAAAGGTGCAACGATGAAGTCGAGTAGAAATTCTTCAAGCAGGGCGAAATTGGCCTTGCGCCAGCGCCCTTTCTGCGCGCCGTAGCTGAGTTCGAATGCCACGACGCTGGAGAGAAGGAGATTTTCGTCCGGCGCGAGTTTGTCCAATTTGGCGAGGATGCGCGACTGCCGCTCTGCGTGGCGGCCGGTCATGAGATAAATGCAGGTGTCAGTGTCCAGCATGTAGTTCATTGCGGCCAGTCCCGCTCCTCGAACGCTTGTTGCGGCGCGCGCGCGAAGTCGCCTTTGAACTTTCCAATGCAGCTTTTGAGGTGTTGCCAGCGCGCCGCTTTTTTGGGGATCAGCAGCACGGCATCACCCTGCTTGCGGATAAAGATTTCACTTTCCTGAAAGCGGAACTCCTTGGGCAAGCGTACCGCCTGGCTGTTGCCCTGCTTGAATACCTTGGCCGTTTTCATGATGCCGCTCCTGCGTTTTGTATGCACGCCAAAGTATATACGTTCTGAGTTGAATGGCCAAATCCATTCTTGGCGGAATACCGTGTCGGTCTTGGTCAATCATCGACGGTGGCAGCGACGACAAAGGCCGGCAACTAAACAACCGCTGCTTCGCCGCAACCGCCTCGGACGGCAACCTCAACCGCGCCACCTGCATGACAACGCTATGCGGGCGCAAGCAATTCCGCAATCCCCGCCTCGAGCGCGAGCAGCGCGCGCTTCCGTTCGAGGCCGCCGGCATATCCGGTAAGGCTGCCGTTCGAGCTCACGATGCGGTGGCAGGGAACGATGATCGTGATCGGGTTGCGCCCGGTCGCTGCGCCCGCGGCGCGCGCGCTGCCCGGGCACCCTGCCCTCTTCGCAAGTTCGGCGTAGGTGATGGTCTGGCCGAACGCTACGCTCGCGATCGCTTTCCACACCGACCGTTGAAACGACGTGCCTTCGGGGGCAAGTGCGACCTCGAAGTGCTTACGCTCGCCGTCGAAATATTCGGCCAACTCGCGCTGCGCCTGGATGAGTGGTGCGTGGCGCGCATCGCGCCGCCACTGCGAGGCGACTTGCGGCAGATATTTCTGGCCGTCGAAGTAGACGCCGGATAGTCCTTCCCCGCCGGCAACTAGCAGCATCTGCCCATGGGGGCTTTCATAAAAATCGTAGTAACGCATGCTTACTCCTTCATCAATGACTGCCACAAGTGCATGACGGCGTACGCGCGCCAGGGCCGCCAGGCTTCGCCTGCGGCGAGCACACGGTGCGCGTCGGTTTCGCCCAGCGCTTTCTTCACGCCCAGATCGGTGTGCAAGAACGCGTCCGGCCAGGCGAGCGCGCGCATTGCGATGTACTGCGCGGTCCATTCGCCCACGCCGGGAAGCGCGCGCAGCTGCTCGAGCGTCGCCTCGATATCGGCATTGGGCGTCAGAACCAAATCTGCGTCCGCGACCGCGCGCGCGAGAGCGACGATGCTGCGCGCGCGGGCGCCGGGCATGCCCAGGCGTGCGATGCGACCATAGGGCAGGTCCGCGATGCTCTCTGCTGTCGGAAAGACGGTGGTGAGCGCGGCAAACGGTGTTTCGATCGGATCGCCGAACGCGCTAGCGAAGCGGCCTGCCACGGTACGCGCCGCAATCACCGAAACCTGCTGGCCGAGGATCGCGCGCACGGCTACTTCGAAACCGTCGAACGCGCCCGGCACGCGCAAGCCCGGATGGCGCCTCGCAATGGCCCCGAGGGCGTGCGCAACCTCGGCCGGGTGGCAGGCGAGGTCCATCAGCGCCTTCACGCGCGAGAGCACTGGCGGCAAGGCCCTGGCGAGCGACGCTGAAACCGTGACGCGCAGCGCCGGCTTCTTCTGCGACAGTGCCACCTCGATCCAGCCGCGATGCTCCTTGCCGCCCACGTGGATGCGCGCCGTGCGGCGATAGCAGTAACCCTCCACGCTTTCCACGCCGGCGATCGTGCGCGCACTCAGGAACGCGTTCAGCGCGGACCAAGCGTAAGGCGGGCGGAAACTCAATTCGAATTTCAGTATATCGATCGCGCCGGATGTGGACGCGTGCTGCCGCAGTTGTACCGGCTGCAACCGGTAGCGCTGCTTGAACAGCGCGTTGAACCGTCGCACGCTGCCGAAACCGCTCGCGAACGCCACTTCGGTGACCGGCAGCGCGGTGTCGGTCAGCAGACGTTTCGCGAGCAGCAGACGCTGGGTCTGCGCGAATTGGACCGGCGATACGCCGAATTCGGCGCCGAAAGCGCGGCGCAGGTGCCGGTCGGTGATGCCCAGGCGCGCGGCGACGCTATCCAGGCCCGCTTCCTCCAGCGTAGCGTCTTCTATCAGGCTCGCGGCCGCCTGCGCCAGGCGCGAGGTGGCGTCCACGCTTGCATTGCCGGGCGCAAGTTCCGGCCGGCAGCGCAAGCACGGCCGGTAGCCGTCCGCTTCCGCGGCCGCGGCGCTCGGATAGAAGCGGCAGTTCTCGCGCTTGGGCGGCTTCACCGTGCAAACCGGGCGGCAATAGATGCGTGTCGACGCGACTGCGACGAAAAAGCGGCCGTCAAAGCGCGCATCACGCGCGGTGAGCGCGCGGTAGCAGGTGTGGGAATCCAGTGTCATGAGCGCATTGTGAGCGCGGCCACGGGAGTTGTCTGGCCGTTTTCGGACATTGCAGCGTCCTCGATCCGTCGACGTTTTCAGTTCGCGTGCGCTCTAGTGCCGCACCGCACACGCATCGGTGTCGCAAAACTGCGCCCCTACCGCCCGGATTGCAGCGCCTCGCGCATGATGTAGTAGAGTTCGGTGTTGTGGCGATAGCCGGCGAGGCGTTCCGATCCCGGCCCCATGCCGAAGGCGAAGACCGGCGACGCGGTATGCCCCTGCGTCGCCCATCCCACGCCCTGATGCCGCTGCAACAGCGAAATCAGTGAACGCGGCGTGGGAATGTAGCCGCGCGAACCGTCGCTGCGGCGTATTTCCTCGGCAAGGAGGTTCGCATCGCGCGCGTCGAGCTCCAGCCCCAACTGCTCGCGCGCAGCGCTGCGCACCCGCGCCGGCGCCGGGTCGACCGCCAGCTCGCGCAACAGCGCCTCGATAGATCCGCGCGAGTTTGCCATCGCCGCAAAATTGATCCCGCCCCCGCTTCCATCGCCGATCAATGCCATGCCCCCGGTCTCATGGTCGGCAGTCACGATGAGCAGCGTGTCGGCATTGCGCCGCAGGAACTCGAGCGCAACCCCCACCGCTTCGTCGAACGCGATGACTTCGCGGATGACCGCCGCGGCATCGTTTGCATGCGCGGCATGGTCGATGCGTCCGCCTTCGATCATGGCGAAGAAGCCGCGGGGATTTTCCGACAGCGCTCGCAGCGCCGCAGTCGTCATCTCCGCCAGGCTTGGTTCTGCGCTTCGCGCTCGATCGATCTCGAGTGCCATGTTTCCCATGCTGAACAACCCCAAAACCTTTGCGCCGGCGCTGCGCTTCAGCTCTGCCGCGGTTTGCAGCACTTGGTACCGGCTCGCGCGCGCCTCCTGCAGCAGATTGCGCCCGTCCTTGCGCACGCCCCCTGCGGACTGCGGCAGGAAATACCTCCTCCTGCCGCCAAACAGCACCTCGATGCCGCTGCCGATCTGCTGTATCGCCACCGTGATCTCGTCATCGCGATTTTCGACATGCGCGGAAAACGCGGCCGGCGTGGCATCGGTCAGTCCGGAGGTCGTCACCAGCCCGGTTGCCATGCCATGTTCGCGCGCCAACTCGAGGATGGTCCGGCACCGCGTCTTGCCATCGGCGACCATGCCCACGGCGCGCGCCGGCGCCTTCACGCCGCAGGCGATCTGCGTGGCGGCGGCTGCCGATTCGGTGACGACGGCGTCGGCGGTATCGTTGACGAGATAGGCGGTGCGCCCCCCCTGCATGACCTCCATCATGCGCAGCTCGCGCTTGAGCACGCGCAAGCTGTAGAGCTGCGCGGCGCGGATGTGGCTGGGCCCCATGCCGTCCCCGATCATGAGAATGACATTGCGCGCGGGCGCCGCGCTCGCCGCTGCCGCTGCGAAAGCGAGGCTCAGAATAAGAAGCGTCGTAACGGCTCGAAGTTTTGCTCGCATATTGCACCCGATTCCGTAGAAAGCGCCGCCCGCATCGGCGGCCCATGCCGAACACCTTACCAAATAGACCGAAACCACGTCATTCATGCATGCTTTCGCACCCAGAACTGATACATGCGAGCGAAAGTATGCGGATAGTCCAGCTCGAAGCGATGCCAGTTGTCAAGGTTGGATGCCGCAGGATCGCCCGGAAACTGCCGCCGGTAACGGGCAGCGGCGCTTGGATCGCTCAACTCGAAGCCGATAAATGTCAATCCCAGCTGATCGAGTGCCAGAGCGATTTGCGGCAACGTGAAGCGGTGCTCCTGCACGTGAAACAGCAGGTCGCGGCAGCCGCTGAGACTGTAAAAATCCTCGCTCGCGACGATGCCTGCGGCGAGCTCGTCGCCACATGCGCGGATTGCCGCGCGGCATCGCCGTACGCCGTCCGCCGTCGGGCGAAAGCCCTGTTCCGCGATGAATGCGCGCGCGCGCACGATGCGCCGGCGCGCGATTTCGCTGTACAAGCCGATGCGCATCACGGCGCCAGATCGCAACAGCGAGCACAGTATGCGCCAGCCCGCGAGCGGGTCCTCGAGATGGTGCAACACGCCCGAGCATTCGATCACATCGAAGTGCTCGGTGAGCGAACCGAGCGCAAGAATATCGGCCTGCCGGTACTCGATGCCTGCAATGCCGAGTTCGCGGGTCTTGCGCTTAGCGTAGGCGAGACTCGCAAGGCTCAGATCGACGCCGAGCACGGACGCGTCGCGGAATTCCTGCGCTGCGTAGATCGCGTGCCGGCCGGTGCCGCAGCCTGCGACGAGGATGCGAGCGCTCGCCTCGGTCACCGAATCCAAATCTGCCTGCGGGAAGCGCTTGCGAAGAATGGCTGCAACCGAATCCGGCGCACAATTCTGCGCGAGGCGCAGCCATCTCGGGTACGGATTGGCTTCGTATTGGGCTTGCACTGCCGCGGAGATCGCGCCTGCGGCGCCCGCGAGCGCCTGGATCGTCTCGCGCAGGCGGCGCTCCTCGCCAGGCTCCAGTATCTGCCGCTGCGCGAGCGAACCCAACGGAGTCGGCGCGAGGTCGGCCGCAACGTGCTCCGCAGCGTCGAGCAGATGGAGCGGACGATAACAGGCCAACACCGCGTACCAATGCAGCGGTACCGCTTGTCCCGAGGTCCGCGCCGCGCGTATCGCCTCGTGCAAGGACGCGGCTGAAGAGCGCTCTTCGTCGGACTCGTCGTAGACGTATTCGGTATTGAAGCACTGATGCGCAATGGCCAGGATGACCTGCAACGGCAGCGACGGCTCCGCCGCAGGCCGCTCCAACGTCTCCCGCAGCGTGGCGCAGCGCGAAAACTGGATGAGCCGTTCGAGGAATGCATCGAAGAGCACCGCATGTTCGAGCAGCCGCAGCAACAGCGGGTCCGCGAAGATGCCTGACACCAGGTGCGCGACCGCAGGCCACTCGATGCGTTCGAACGTGCAGGATGCGGGAAGCTGCGCTTTTAGTTCGAGGGCGCCGGGATGCGCCCCCGCCAGGCCGGCAATCGCCGGGACCAGATCTGCCGGGTTGACCGCCGGATGCTCAAGCGCGCGCGCGAGCAGTTCGCGCGCTGCGCCGCTGAGCGGGTAGCGTAGCTGAAATGACCCGATGTGTTCGGCGTACTGCGACCAATATTGCGCATTGTCCGGGCAAAGGCGCAAGGCGGTCGATATGCTTTCGACGGCGCGCGCGGCGGCTTCTGACGCCGGCGCCGAATCGAGCGCATCCCCGGACGCCGCCATGCTTGCGGCGAGTTTCATCTGCGCGGCGGCGAGATTGGAATGGGCTTGGTGAAACGCGGGGTAGATCGCGATGGCGCGCTGGAAATTCGCGCATGCGCGCTCGTAATCTCCGAGCGCGAATTGCACGCTGCCAAGGCCGTTCAGCGCATTCGGAAACTCGCTGCGGATTGCGAGCGCGCGCTCGAAACTGTGCGCGGCCGCTTCGATTTGCCCCGAATCCAATTGCAGCGTACCGAGGCTCGCATGCGCTTGCGCGAACCCGGGGTCGAGTTGCAGCGTGCGCGTGAGCTGCTCGATCGCAAGCGCGGGTTTGCCGAGCAGGCGGTAGGCCATCGCGATTTCGCAGCGATAGGCCGGATGCTCGGGGCGCTGCGCGATCGCTGCCGCAAGCAGCTTCTCGGCCGGCTCGGGTTGCCCGATTTCAAGTCCCAGAATCCCGGCGCCGTGCAGCAGGTCCGGATCGCGCGGCGGGGCGGCGACCAGCTCGGAAAAAATCGCTGTAGCGCGAGTGCGGTCTCCGGATTGCAGCGCGCGCAACGCCCGTCCGATCAACTCGGCGTGAAACGGCCTCGACCCTGCTCTTAGTGCGGCAAGACGCCGCTTTCTTTCACCCATCGGACAATGTTTTGCAGGCGCGCCTCTGGACCGGAGGGGCGGGATTCTACCGCATCAAGCGATCGGAGAATCATTCGGCATACTTGCCGGCTACCATGAATTGCAGGACACTCACTCGGTGGTCAACCCAAACAACAATCGACTATCCGCGGTATGAAACAGGCGCTGCGATATGAGCAGACTTGACGACCTCTACCGCTTGCATCGCCTGCTAAATGGACGGCGCACCGCCATCAGCCGCCAGACGCTGCTGGACAGGCTGGAGATTTCCCGCTCCAAACTCACCCGGCTCATTGCCGACTTGCGCGACAGGATCGACGCTCCCGTCATCTTCGACCAGGAACAAGGCGGCTATCGGTTCGATTCGGCAGACGGCCGCTTCGAGCTACCCGGCCTGTGGTTCACGGCCGAAGAACTCAACGCGCTCGTCAGCCTCAATCACCTGCTGCGAACGCTCCAGCCCGGTTTGTTGGATGACTTGCTCGCGCCCGTCCGCGCACGGCTGGAGCGCATCCTCCAGACTGAGCATCTCGGCGGCGGCGAGGCGCCAAAGCGCGTCCGCATCCTCACCATGGCCGCACGCGCAAGAGACATGCGCCACTTCCAGGCCGCCGCCGGTGCCGTGCTGCAACGCAAACGGCTTTCCATCGAGTATTACAACCGCGAACGCGACCAAACCGGCACGCGGGAAATTTCACCCCAACGGCTCACGCATTATCGCGACAACTGGTACCTCGACGCCTGGTGCCACGAGAAGAAGGCCCTGCGTATTTTTTCCGTCGAGTGCATCCGCCACGCCACAGTGTTGACGAAACCCGCCAAGAACCTGCCGGACGCCGCGCTCGACCGCGAACTCGCCAGCGCCTACGGCATCTTCGCGGGCGAGCCCGTCGCCACCGCGGTCCTGCGTTTTACCGCGTATCGCGCCCGCTGGGTGGCCGACGAAACCTGGCACCCGAAGCAGCAATCGCGCTGGCTCGAAGACGGGCGCTATGAACTCAGTTTCCCGTATTCACGGGATACCGAACTCATCATGGACATCTTGAGGCATGGGGCGGAGGTCGAGGTGATTGGGCCCGAGGCGCTCAGAGAAGCCGTAAAGAAAGAGCTCGAGCAGGCCAGAAGCCAATACGGATAAGCGCGTCGGGGAATTAGGCTCTTGGGCCTAGGCCGATGCCTAGGTTGCTTCCACTACCGGACAGGACCAATATCGCCCTATAGCATTGTTAGCATCACACCGCCATGCACATCAACACTACCCGGTTCAAAGCCAACTGCTTGAGGCTTATCGACCAGGTCGCAGCCACGCGCAGACCCATTATCATCACCAAGCGCGGCAAACCGCTCGCCAAACTGGTGCCGATCCAGGACGAAAAGACTTCCCCTCTGTTCGGCTACATGAAAGGCACGGTTGAGATCCTTGGCGATATCGTGAATGTGCCCCATGACGCCTGGACCGCTGAGACGGGTGCAGAAGACGAACTCTATGCGGCGGTACCACAGAAGAGGAAAGCAGCCAAATGAATATCGGGCGGCTGATACTCAATATGTGCGTCTACGGTACTACTGGGCACATCAGTGAATCGACCGCCTTGTCGATGCGGGAAAAAGCGCGTCTGAGAAAGCGAAAGAAACCGCAAAAAGAAATGCTCGACCGGGCCAGAAACTAGTACTGGTAAGGGTTTGCGGCATGCTCAGGTCTTGAGCCTGGGCGGGCGTAGGATGTGAAGTGGTTTGTCGGATTGATGGCTCACAGGTAGTTGTTGGAGCCATGTAGACAGTTTCCCCATGGCAATACCAACGGTCAACTCTGCTCACAACGACCGAAGCGTCAGGCACAGTCATCGCCTGCCGGGCGAGCCGATATGGCATCGGCTCCTGTATCAGTGGTTCAATGTCGCGGCAGTGTCTGTTGGACAAAAGCACTACGGTACTGCGAGATGAATGCAGCGTTAGCAAATATCTGGGCGAAAACTGCCAAGAGCGGTACTGCAGTATGGCATCCACTTGTTCTCCATATGTTGGATGTCGCTGCGAGTGCAGACGCGATTCTTGCGCGAGAGCCAGAAACAACCCGCAAACGGATTGGAGAGATCTTGGGGCTGGGATGGGAAGAGGCCCGCGCTTGGATCTTACTCGTGGTGGCTTGTCATGATCTAGGGAAGGCTTGTCCTGGGTTTCAGTGCAAGTGGGAAAACATGACTGGCATGGATTCTGGTCGCAGCCCTAATACAGTTATCAATCATGCCTTCGTGAGCCAGATCGTGCTGTCGGAACTGTTGCAGGAGATGGGCTGGCCGGAGCAATTGGCTGAGCTAGTGGCCGACGCGGTAGGGTGTCACCACGGGGAACGGGCTTCACCGAATATGCTCAACAATTTGGCCGGCGATAGGCGCGCACTTGGTCGCGATCCATGGGCGCTAGCACGTCGAGGTCTATTTGAAGCATTACTGGATACCTTGAAGCCCGCGATGACTCCGGACAAGCAGACTCTTTCGGGTCCCGATTTCATGTTGCTGTCGGGCCTCACGAGTTTTTCTGATTGGATCGGTTCCAACGAAGATTGGTTTCCCTTCGGAAGTCCAGAGGACTGCGAGGATCTGCCGGAATGGTTCGAAAAGCGCAGCGCCCATGCCGACCACGCCTTAGATGCAATAGGCTGGGCGCCCCGAACCCCGCTTTCCTCGGAGCCGAAGTCTTTCGAGCAAGTTTTCAGTTTTACCCCACGTCCCTTGCAGCAGGCGGTCGCAGACGCTCTTTCCAAATTGAAGCAACCCGCCATCCTGCTGGTGGAAGCTCCCATGGGCGAGGGCAAGACGGAGGCCGCCCTCTTCGCACATTTGGAACTACAGCGAAGATTTGGGCACCGCGGCTTGTATGTGGCCTTGCCGACCAAAGCCACCGGTAATGCTATGTTCAAGCGGACCCTGAAATTTTTGCGCAGCCAGGGAGTTGATCGAAAGCTCGACCTGCAACTCCTGCATGGCGCAAAGCTTCTCAACGACACCTTCCAGAATCTGCACCTCGCGGGTATTCACGATCCCGCAACGGGTGGTGAGATCCGCGCCGGAGAATGGTTTACAAACAAGAAGCGGGCACTCCTCTCGGAATATGGTGTGGGAACTGTGGATCAGGCGCTTTTGCCCATTCTGCCTGTGCGGCACAACTTCGTGCGCCTTTGGGGTCTCGCGAACCGCGTGGTGGTCTTTGACGAGATTCACGCCTACGACGCTTATACGGGTACGCTCCTGGTTCACCTACTGCGCTGGCTCCTGGCGCTGGGCTCATCGGTGGTACTTCTCTCGGCGACCCTCTCGCCTTCCATTCGCCGCAAGTTGGCAGAAGTTGTTGCTGCCAACTTGCCGGAAAAGGAGCCGGAATACCCTCGCCTGTCCGTTTTTCGTCCTGATGCCGTGACACAGGTACATTTCGAGGCCGACCCGGCGCGCCGCCTGACGTTACGGTTGCAAGGAATCCCGCCGGATTTGCCGGCCATGCGCGCCGCTCTCGAGGAGCACCTTGCAAGTGGTGGAATGGGATTAGCGCTAGTCAATACCGTACAGCGAGCGCAAGACTTGTATTGTCTCTTCCCAGAGGGCGATCTTCTGGAACGCGAGGGCCAACGTGTCGGCAAGCGCCTCTCCGATGGAACCGAGGTATTTCTCTTTCACGCCCGCTTTCCGGCCGATCGGAGGCAACAGCGCGAGGAACTGATCTTGGAGGTGTTCGGAGAAGGCGGTCGCCGGGACGGCCGGCAAATCCTTATTGCCACGCAAGTGGCGGAGCAGAGCCTGGATCTGGACTTCGACCTGATCGCGACCGATCTTGCACCAATTGACCTCGTGCTCCAGCGCGCGGGTCGCTTGTGGCGACACGCACGAAGATCCAGGCCTCTTTTCGAACCGATCCTTCTGGTGGCGGGACTTGCAGGTGACGAGCCGCCGTCCTTCGCGAAGCCTCTCTGGTGGGGCGCGGTGTACCGCGAGGATACTCTGTTGCGCACCTGGAGTTTGCTTCGAGGCGGACAGAGACGAAATCTGACACTTCCGGATGAAATCGACACCTTGGTGCAAGCGGTGTACGAAGAACAGGTGGGTGTGTCCGAATCTTTACGGGAGCGGCTGGAGAAAGCGTTGATGGATGGGGACGGAAGAGCCATCGCCCACACTGGGCAGGCGAACCAGGCGATCATTGGCTTTCCTGACGATGCATCGTGGAACGATCCAGCGCGATTCGTTCTTTACGACGAGGATGAGCCCGGTGTGCATCGAACCCTCATGGCTCAGACCCGGCTTGGCGAAGACTCAATCGTCGCTATTCCGCTATGGCTGGAGGACGGCTTCCGTACTGAAGCGACGCCAGCATTCCCTCAGGCAAAACAGTGGTTCCTAAGGGCCGTGAGCCTTTCGCGCAAAGGTGTGGTCAAGAAACTCAAGGCGCGAGGAGTGCCGGAAGGCTGGAACAAATCACCGCTCTTGCGCAATTGCTTTCCGCTGTTGCTGGGCTTGGAGGGACGCTGGACGGAGGATGCGAACGTGCGACTGGATGACGATCTGGGAGTGGTGTACGAATTAAAGGAGGCCGAATGAGCCGATTCAATCTGATTGATGAAAAATGGATTCCAGTGCGATTTCACAATGGTACGCGTGGCGAATTGGGCATCCGCGACACCCTGCTGCGATCCAAGGGGATCTCCGCCATCGAGGATCCGTCGCCGCTCGTGGTCGCGGCTCTGCATCGTTTTCTACTCGCAGTCCTGTATCGTGCCTTGGAAGGCCCGACCGATACCGATCAGGCCAAGGCGCTGTTTAAGGCGGGGCTACCCGACGAAAAAATCACGACCTATCTGGAAAAATGGCGCGATCGGTTCTGGCTGTTTGATGAGAGGTATCCGTTTGGACAAATACCAACTTTCGCGCCGAAGACCTGGAGAGCCTGGACGGCTCTTGCGGTTGAGCACAATGCCGACAATGCCAAGGTGCTCTTCGATCACTTGGATGTGACAGACGCTGGCAGCGTAAGCCACGCCGCCGCAACTCGATGGCTGCTTGCTACGCAGACCTTTGCCGTTTCTGCGGGAAAAAGCGAAATTTCCCACACTGGGACGGCGCCGTCGGCTGGCTCTGTTATTGCAATTCCCATTGGGTCGAATCTGTTTGATACGATGTGCTTCTGTCTCGTCCCTCAGAATCGGTTGGTAATGCAAGCCGATATTTCATTATGGGAAAAGGGGCCAGAGTCTCTGCAGTATCTAACAGCCACTACAAAAGTGTCGGATAAAAAATCTGGAAAGGAAAAGGATCGAGCTATTGAGAGAGGCGCTACTGGGATTGTCGATCTCTATACATGGCGAACCCGCTCGATCCTTTTCAAGGATTCACTTTCTGATGGTGTTTCCGAGGTAGGGCTTGCTTCTGGCATCGGGTACACGCCGTCAACGGAGCTTGATCCGATGCTCGGATACGTCATCGCGGAGATTCCAGACGGAGAGACAAAGGAGAAGGTGAAAAAGAGGGTGGCAATTCATTTTGAGGAAAAGGGATTTTGGAGAGATTTCGATTCGCTCCTCCCGGATGATGCGCATCTTGCTCCGAGAGTGATTGAACATGCTGTAGTACTGACGAAGACGGATCGCAAGAGGTTCCCGCGGGGAGTGATGGTCCTTGGGCAAAGGTATTTCCCGCCTCGACCAAATGTTGCCTTCTGGAGAAAGGAACACTTCGCCCTGCCTGAAGCAATCTCAGGGGATCGCTACATACGTCATGACATTCGAGACATCTTGCTCGATGCTGAAAAAGCGGGCGATGAATTGAATAGTGCTTGTGAAGCCTTCGCCAAAGATATCCTCCGGCATGGCAATAGGAAGGTAGAGAGGAAAGATATTCGCAACTTTGTCGAACAACTGTCAGCGTCTGCTCAGTACTGGTCCACTCTGGAATTTCGCTTCCACGAAATCTTGAGCGACTACACCCTTGAGGACGATCCAGAAGAAATTCGCTGTCAGTGGCTCAAGTCCGTTCGGGACACCCTGAAGAAGGCATGGGATCAGCATCGCGCGCTGGTCTCCATGGGCGACGCCTGGGCCATCCGGGCGCTTGTGAAAGCGGAAAAATCAGTAGATGACAAAGTCAATGAACTTACTCGCGAAATTCTGAAATTCGAATCGCAGAAGGAGGCCGCATGAGATTCATCGGATGGCTTGAAGATCTGAATGCAAAGGACACCAAGGTGCGGGCGGTGCTGCGACGAAGCCTGACTTTCGACCCGGGAACGTTTGCTCCAGCCTATCCCTACGTCGAACCATTTGTGCAAGATCACGACAACTCTTGGCGGCGGGAGATGCTCTACCTGGTGGCCGGCGTCTGGGCCGCGCACTGGCGAGAAGGCCAAATGGGACAACCGATGTCTATCGGAAAGGCTTGCGCTGCTTATCAAGCGACAAGTGGATCCACGAGCACCGAGCGTCGATTTATCGCACTACTCGATTCTGATCGCGACCAATTACCACACCGCCTGCGTCAGATGATTGCCCTTCTCAAGGAACAGGTCGTCGACTTTGACGCCCTCTTGAACGGGCTCCTGTTCTGGAACGATGACCAGAAACGCACCCAGAACACCTGGGCCCGCGATTTCTACCGGACCATGAACGCCGAATTGAATAAAGCACCAGCTACCCAAGAGGAGATAATCAAATGAAAACCCTGATCGAAATCCACGTCTTGCAGAATTTTGCTCCGTCGAACCTGAACCGCGATGACACCGGGGCTCCAAAAGATGCCCTGTTTGGTGGCACCCGCCGCGCTCGTGTATCCAGCCAGTGCCTCAAGCGGGCAGTAAGGGAGCATTTCAAGGGACAGAACAAGGATTGGGTGGCCGAGAGGACGAAGCGCATCGTTGATGCTCTCAGAAAACGCGTTCCCCCCAAGGTAAAGGATCAGAACGGGTTCACGGAAGAAAATCTGGTGAAGGCAATTGAAATTGCAATCTCCAGCCTCGGGAGCAAGAAGAAGGTCAAGGTAGACAAGGAAAGGAAAACGGATGTCTTGTTGTTCCTGAGTCCAAAGGAAATCGATTCCCTGGAAAAAATCATCACAGAGTCCTATACCGATCTTCTCAAGGCAAAACTCTCGGACGAGGTTGTGAAGGGTTTGAATGATGCGATCGACGGAGAAGATAAGTCGCGATTGAGCGTGGATGTTGCCTTATTTGGGCGCATGCTGGCTGTAATGCCAGAGAAAAACCAGAACGCGGCTTGTCAGGTTGCACACGCTATTTCGACCCATTCCGTCGAGCGAGAATTCGATTTCTACACCGCCGTGGACGACCTCAAACCCGAAGATACTGCCGGTGCAGACATGATGGGCACGGTAGAGTTCAATTCGGCCTGTTTCTACCGCTATGCCGCGGTGGACTGGCAGAAGCTTGTGGATAATCTTCAGGGCAATATGGAACTCGCGGACAAGGGGCTGCGGGCGTTCCTTGAAGGTTTCGTGGTAGCAGAGCCCACCGGCAAGCAAAACACCTTCGCTGCCCACAATCATCCGGAGTTCATTTCGGTATCCGTGCGCCGCAACACGGCGCCACGCAATCTAGCCAACGCCTTTGAAATAGCCATCCGCGCGAAGAAGGATGAGTCGCTCACCAAGAAATCGGCGTCGTGCTTGTCCGCAAAGGCGGTTGCACTGGATAAGCTCTATGGCACCCCGTGCAATTCCCGCTACGCTGTCTCTGAAGATATCTTTGGCGAGAAGTTCGAAGCGAAGGGGCTTGGGAGCCAAGAGGAAAGCTTTTCTGCTGTCGTCGACTGGGCATTGGGAGAAGTCTCCAAGAAGGAGAAATAAAATGCCCACTTTGTTGCTTTCCCTGGTGGGGCCCATGCAGTCATGGGGAACCACCAGCCGGTTTAATCAACGTGATACGGGGAAGGAGCCGAGCAAGTCCGGCGTCGTAGGGCTTCTGGCCGCCGCCCTGGGGATTGACCGCGAGAACTGGACAGATCTGGAGCCGCTCACGCGCCTGACAATGGGGACTCGTCACGATCGGCCGGGAATGCCCAAGCGGGATTACCAGACGGCGGGATGCGCCGCAACCGACACTATCATCAGGGCGGATAGAACCCTAGCCAAGAATGAGGGTGTTGTTTCCGACCGCTTCTACATTGCCGATGCGGCATTTCTTGTGGGTCTGGAATGCGAGGAGTGCGCCTTGCTGGAACGAACTCACGCCGCCCTGCGTGATCCCGTCTGGCCCCTGGCTTTGGGGCGCAAATCCTATGTACCGTCCGAGTCGATCTGGATTGAAAACGGCTTGCAGGACGCTCCGTTGCGTGACGTCTTGGCACGGTGGCCATGGATCGGCTCACAGCGGAAATGGGAAGAACTCCCCGAGAAGCTTTTGGTCTCCTTTGAGTCCGAGGACGGATCTGGTGTACTCAAGATGGACCAACCGCTGTCGTCGTTTGCCGAACGGCGCTTCGGGGCGCGATTCGTGCGCTCGGAGTGGATACCCCTCCCTCAGGAGGTGCCCGATGTACCTGCATAGAATCCATCTTGATCCACGTTGCCGGGAGGCACGACGCGACCTGTCCGATCCGTATCAGCTTCACTCCACACTGTGTCGGGCCTTCTGCGAGTCGAACAAGAAATGCCCTGAAGGTGAAATCTTGTGGAGACTTGAGCCGGAGCTTGATCCAACCGGGTGCTCGCGCATTCTTGTGCAAAGCCGCTCGATGCCGGACTGGAATGGGATCGGCGTGCAGGGATGGCTGGCAAAGGCTGATCCGGCCATCGATCTGAAGGACCGACTCAAACTCGATTCGCTCAAGGTTGGACAGCGTTATCGTTTCAGACTACGCGCCAATCCCTGCGTAACTCGCAACGGCAAGCGACTGGGATTGCTGCGGCGGGAGGAACAAGATGCCTGGATTGAGCGCAAAGCGCAGCGTCACGGTTTTTCGGTGTCAAAACTACCATCCTTCGGTATTTCAGAATCGCCGCAGGGGCCGGTTGATGTACGGATTTCTCAAGAGCAGATACTCCGAGGGAAACAGCATACTGGCAATGGTATCCGGATCCATTCGGTGCTTTACGACGGAATTCTCACGGTAACCCAAGCGGACAAATTCAGGGGTGCACTGCAAACCGGCATCGGTCATGGCAAAGTCATGGGTCTGGGGCTCCTTTCTGTGGCGCCGATAGCATGAGGCAGCACCGGTATCGGCCCCGCCAAAGCCTTCGGTTGCGGATTGTTGCTGGTAAGACGCATCGTGTAAGCTGACTATTATTCGTGCGATGGTGGACGTATCATTCGTCTATAACACCTGAACGAGAGCTACCCATGAACTGGCGCGATTACATTGTTTCCGATCCGGAGATTCTGGTCGGCAAGCCGGCGGTAAAAGGCACGCGGCTATCGGTCGATCTGATTCTCGACCGTCTCGCGGATGGCTGGACAGCGGAAGATTTGTTTCAGGCGTATCCGCGTTTGACGCCCGAGGCGTTGCAGGCTGTATTCGCGTTTGCTGCGGAAATCCTTAAGGACGAGGACTATATTGCCATTGCCAAAGCGGCGGCATGAAGCCGCGACTGCTTGCGAACGAGAATTTTCCGGCGCCGTCAGTTCGATATTTGCGTGACGAGGGCTACGACGTTGCCGCGGTTTTTGAAGGCCACGGGCGGGTGAGCGACCGCGAGGTACTCGCACTTGCGGAAGCCGAGCAGCGCTGGATCGTAACGTTCGATCGGGATTACGGTGATCTGATATTTGCGCGCGGCTTGGCTGCGCCGCCGGCCGTAATTTTGTTCAGGTTGAGGTCCTACCGCCCCGATGCGCCGGGCCGACTTGTGGCCGGGCTGCTCGAATCCGGCAGCGAGTTGGAGGGGCATTTCGTTGTCGTGGACGAATCTGGCCCCAGACGACGTCCGCTACCGGCGAAGAAATCCGTTCGTGGCTGAGCTTCTTCCTCCGCTCAAACCAATTCCGATCAAGGACCGTCTGTCGGTTCTTTACGTCGAGAAAGGCGGTCTTGATGTACTCGACGGCGCATTTGTCGTTGTCGACAAGACCGGAATCCGCACTCATGTTCCCATCGGTGGCGTCGCGTGCCTAATGCTCGAACCGGGAACCCGGGTCTCCCACGCTGCATGCGCACTGGCGGCGCGAGTTGGCACGCTGCTGGTGTGGATCGGCGAGGCTGGCGTGCGGTTGTATTCAGCGGGCCAACCTGGCGGCGCGCGCTCAGACCGGCTGCTGTATCAGGCAAAGCTTGCCCTCGATGCCGATCTCAGGCTGAAGGTCGTGCGAAGTATGTACGCGATGCGATTCGGGGAAGAACCCCCACAGCGCCGTTCGGTAGAGCAGCTTCGCGGCATCGAGGGCGTGCGCGTGCGCGAGATGTACAAGCGGATCGCGAACAAGTACGGCGTCGAATGGCGTGCGAGGAATTACGATACCGACGCCTGGGATGCCGGTGATTTGCCGAACCGCTGTCTTTCCGCAGCCACCTCATGCTTATACGGTGTCACAGAAGCGGCTGTCCTCGCGGCGGGATACGCGCCTGCAGTCGGGTTTATCCACACTGGGAAACCGCTGTCCTTCGTATACGATGTCGCGGATGTCTACAAATTTGAGACAGTCGTGCCGGTTGCGTTTCGAATCGCAGCGCGCAACCCGGGAAGACCAGAACAACAGGTGCGCCTTGCCTGTCGCGATATCTTTCGCGAGACCCGTTTACTCGATCGGATCATCCCTGGAATCGAGGAAATGCTCGCCGCCGGAGGGATCGCGCCTCCAGAAGCGCCCGAAGATGCAGTAGGTCCTGCGATTCCGAATCCGGAGTCCCTCGGCGATGCTGGTCATCGTTCTTGAGAACGCACCGCCGCGGCTGCGCGGTCGACTTGCGATCTGGCTGTTGGAGGTTCGCGCCGGTGTGTATGTGGGCAACTATTCGTCCAGGGTTCGCGAGTACATCTGGAATCAAGTCGAGAAGGGAATCGAAGACGGAAACGCTGTGATGATGTGGCGCACCAACAACGAAGCCGGTTTCGACTTTGTCACGCTCGGGACGAATCGAAGGATACCCGTGGAGATCGATGGTGCGAAACTCGTGTCGTTCCTCCCGGAAAACCCGGGTGCAGCTCTTTAACAACTCGGAATTGCGAGATAATTGTATTAGGATCACCCCGGGCTCCAATGGATTATCTCGGTAGATTAGCTGCTCGTTGAATTCTTGCGGTAATTCAACGAAGTGGAGGAAGTGTGTTCCCCGCACGCGCGGGGATGAACCGATGTGGAAGTGCAGCGCGTCTCGCGGGTAGTGGTGTTCCCCGCACGCGCGGGGATGAACCGATATTGCCAATTCCATAACATAGAGGATAGATGTGTTCCCCGCACGCGCGGGGATGAACCGACTTCTGCTCTAGTCTTATGCTTTTTTAGGCTGTGTTCCCCGCACGCGCGGGGATGAACCGGCTTTGACAGCCAAGCAGCAGTTGATTTGGGAGTGTTCCCCGCACGCGCGGGGATGAACCGCCGTTGCCCCAGTCATGGAGAAACTGCTTACCGTGTTCCCCGCACGCGCGGGGATGAACCGTGGGGCGAATACAGGCTAGAACATGCTGCCGCGTGTTCCCCGCACGCGCGGGGATGAACCGAACTTGTTGCTGTCGTCGTTGAAAACGGAATCGTGTTCCCCGCACGCGCGGGGATGAACCGGGGAAACAATGTTGGCCGCAACAATAAGAACCGTGTTCCCCGCACGCGCGGGGATGAACCGGCGGATTAACACCCTTCAACTGGAAAGTGCTAGTGTTCCCCGCACGCGCGGGGATGAACCGGCTGCTGCGCAGGATGCCGCCGCAATCATTGAGTGTTCCCCGCACGCGCGGGGATGAACCGACGCCGAGGCGCTCAAGCGTTTCAAGTCCGGCGTGTTCCCCGCACGCGCGGGGATGAACCGCAAGCCGAGGCGCTTTCAAAGATAGGCGAGCAGTGTTCCCCGCACGCGCGGGGATGAACCGTTGAATTTGATGCCTGCGTTTCTGCTGGCAACGTGTTCCCCGCACGCGCGGGGATGAACCGCAGATGGGCTACGACCGTTGCGCGTGGGAGATGTGTTCCCCGCACGCGCGGGGATGAACCGTTCGACGACCTGGCCCGCGGCGTACATCTGCAGTGTTCCCCGCACGCGCGGGGATGAACCGACTTTCCGCGCCCTTCTTGAGGAGACGAAAGAGTGTTCCCCGCACGCGCGGGGATGAACCGGAGCCGGCTGCCGCAGTGGCGGTGCAGGAGGAGTGTTCCCCGCACGCGCGGGGATGAACCGATCAAATGTGCTCGGGAAGTGTCGCAAAACACGTGTTCCCCGCACGCGCGGGGATGAACCGCCTAAATCGTTTTGTGAGGACAATCCGACTGCGTGTTCCCCGCACGCGCGGGGATGAACCGCCCAGTGATGATCTTGATCATTTCACGACCATGTGTTCCCCGCACGCGCGGGGATGAACCGTCAAGCCCGCTCACACGCCCTCCGATACGCACGTGTTCCCCGCACGCGCGGGGATGAACCGTCAAGATTTATTTACTCTGAGGGCAAATTTTTTGTGTTCCCCGCACGCGCGGGGATGAACCGTGTTCTGTTAAATGGTGGTTGCGTGATCTGACGTGTTCCCCGCACGCGCGGGGATGAACCGCCCTACAGCGCGCCCAGGCAGAAGCTGAGGCCGTGTTCCCCGCACGCGCGGGGATGAACCGGCATTTCGCCGCCTCGGCTGCACGGTTCAATCGTGTTCCCCGCACGCGCGGGGATGAACCGCTGGAACGTGCCAGAAATCTTCGTGACAACAAGTGTTCCCCGCACGCGCGGGGATGAACCGCAACATTGCGAGGCCGTGTAATTTTTCTTAGTGTGTTCCCCGCACGCGCGGGGATGAACCGGAATCGCAAGCAGCGCTGTTGGACGAGGTCGTGTGTTCCCCGCACGCGCGGGGATGAACCGCAATGCGCGCCTTCGCGCGGGCTCATCGGAACGTGTTCCCCGCACGCGCGGGGATGAACCGCCTGGCGGATAGTGGGAGGTCGAGCGGTAGGTGTGTTCCCCGCACGCGCGGGGATGAACCGGCACTGCGACGTGGTTGCAAATTCTCTGTCACGTGTTCCCCGCACGCGCGGGGATGAACCGCACTACGCTGACTTTACAGCGGCTGAATACCAGGTGTTCCCCGCACGCGCGGGGATGAACCGAAACTCGCATGCTGCTCGGCGATCCGCACGCTGTGTTCCCCGCACGCGCGGGGATGAACCGTTTAGAATTCTTCCCCGGCTTCCCACCGGCCCGGTGTTCCCCGCACGCGCGGGGATGAACCGCCATTTTGTGCCGGCATAGCCTATGTCAAGGAGTGTTCCCCGCACGCGCGGGGATGAACCGCCATGATGAAGTCCGGATATAGCGATAGCTCGCGTGTTCCCCGCACGCGCGGGGATGAACCGCGGATACTGGCTTTACGGCGACCGCTGGAAATGTGTTCCCCGCACGCGCGGGGATGAACCGTCGGATCGAAATTCCGCAACGGTGATCTTGATGTGTTCCCCGCACGCGCGGGGATGAACCGAAGGGGCAGCGCGCCGCCGGCGCCGAGAACCCGTGTTCCCCGCACGCGCGGGGATGAACCGCGGAAAAACTTGGGCGAGGTAGGCGATGAGCTGTGTTCCCCGCACGCGCGGGGATGAACCGAACAACCCGACACTTTCAGGAGCGAGAAAATAGTGTTCCCCGCACGCGCGGGGATGAACCGTGGGTTAATTTCGGGTAGGCGCTCGATAAGGTGTGTTCCCCGCACGCGCGGGGATGAACCGGTATGAATTGGGCGCAAAAAGCGGCCGCTGGTGTGTTCCCCGCACGCGCGGGGATGAACCGCGCTACGAATATCGCGTGGTGGAAGCGTGAAAGTGTTCCCCGCACGCGCGGGGATGAACCGCCGGTATCTGCTTTAACCTTTTCGACATTCATCGTGTTCCCCGCACGCGCGGGGATGAACCGCTCAGAAACGACTACACAGCGAATCCGAAGGTGTGTTCCCCGCACGCGCGGGGATGAACCGGAAATGCTGTCGAAGATGGGGCCGGCGCTAATGTGTTCCCCGCACGCGCGGGGATGAACCGAATGCCGGCGATCACGCCATGCACTATCGGACGTGTTCCCCGCACGCGCGGGGATGAACCGCTATTGCACGTCAGCGAGACAGCACTGTCCAAGTGTTCCCCGCACGCGCGGGGATGAACCGCCAGACACACCCGGGTCACTGCCCGCCAACACGTGTTCCCCGCACGCGCGGGGATGAACCGTGGTAGCAGCTACAACCGACTTCACCGGCGCCGTGTTCCCCGCACGCGCGGGGATGAACCGCCTGCGTCCGCCGCTGCACGCCCCTCCGATGTGTGTTCCCCGCACGCGCGGGGATGAACCGCCCTCTTGACTGGATCACGCAGAGCCTGCGGCGTGTTCCCCGCACGCGCGGGGATGAACCGGATTTGTCCCGCTCTACCTCCACCCTCACGCCGTGTTCCCCGCACGCGCGGGGATGAACCGGCAATAGCGACTAGTTGGCAGCGCGCGCACCCGTGTTCCCCGCACGCGCGGGGATGAACCGGCTGGAAGATCGGGACTCATTTTTATAGGTTGGTGTTCCCCGCACGCGCGGGGATGAACCGGCGGTGGTCAAGGGCAAGAAGCTTTACGATCCGTGTTCCCCGCACGCGCGGGGATGAACCGCCTGCCCTGCGTGCAATAGGGAGCGTGTCAAAGTGTTCCCCGCACGCGCGGGGATGAACCGGCTGCGACAGCGGTTCTGTGCAAGCCAACGTCGTGTTCCCCGCACGCGCGGGGATGAACCGCTAGAGACGAGTCTGGTTTGTGCATCGATCCAGTGTTCCCCGCACGCGCGGGGATGAACCGATGCTGGCCGGGAAGTTAGCGATCTGGGCAGGGTGTTCCCCGCACGCGCGGGGATGAACCGGATTTTTTATGAGCGCCAAACAGTCAGCCGAAGTGTTCCCCGCACGCGCGGGGATGAACCGTTGAGCCCTCCCGACCTACCCCTACCCCTGAGGTGTTCCCCGCACGCGCGGGGATGAACCGTCTGATTCGCGTAGGTCAGCAGCGGTTCCACCGTGTTCCCCGCACGCGCGGGGATGAACCGCTGCGTTGTGCTTCCTACCAGCACGCGCCTATGTGTTCCCCGCACGCGCGGGGATGAACCGATTCGGCCCAGGGCTCCACGGCAGGATTTGTTGTGTTCCCCGCACGCGCGGGGATGAACCGCTACAAACTCGCACCTGATGGCCTCGTCGGCTGTGTTCCCCGCACGCGCGGGGATGAACCGCAACACGCGCTCTTTGTGATCGGCACCAAGTTGTGTTCCCCGCACGCGCGGGGATGAACCGTATTTCCTAAAGTACAACGCGGAAGCACTTTTGTGTTCCCCGCACGCGCGGGGATGAACCGCAGCTCTACAGCAACCTGGACCCCCCCGGAATCGTGTTCCCCGCACGCGCGGGGATGAACCGTCATGGATGTCGTCATCGATCTCTTGATCTGGGTGTTCCCCGCACGCGCGGGGATGAACCGCGAGAGGGGAGGAGGAGGTCACTCTAGACATAGTGTTCCCCGCACGCGCGGGGATGAACCGCCCGCTGACATTTAGAGTTGTGCCAACGCGTAGTGTTCCCCGCACGCGCGGGGATGAACCGGTACGGGCGCAGCAACCACAGGTTGAATCTGGGTGTTCCCCGCACGCGCGGGGATGAACCGTATTGCCGGGTGATGCCAGCAACACGGCAGAAGTGTTCCCCGCACGCGCGGGGATGAACCGTACGTAGTTAATAGGCCGTGATGGGCTAAAAGGTGTTCCCCGCACGCGCGGGGATGAACCGCGAATGGTCACGGTGGTTGACTACAGCTTAATGTGTTCCCCGCACGCGCGGGGATGAACCGGCGGAGGCACCTACGGTGACGCTATCCGCGCCGTGTTCCCCGCACGCGCGGGGATGAACCGGATACGGAGAAAGCATACCGCGTGCTCTACGAGTGTTCCCCGCACGCGCGGGGATGAACCGCCTTCCGCTTTCACTTGCTCCGACGTGACATGCGTGTTCCCCGCACGCGCGGGGATGAACCGCCGAGAACAGCCGCCGCGACCAGACCGATCGGGTGTTCCCCGCACGCGCGGGGATGAACCGCCGTTCGCCTTTGGGAAGAAGATCGTGATGACGTGTTCCCCGCACGCGCGGGGATGAACCGAGTTCCACATGTACCACCGCGAGGATGGCCTCGTGTTCCCCGCACGCGCGGGGATGAACCGCCGCCGTTCCAGCGCCCGAACCGCCTGCCCACGTGTTCCCCGCACGCGCGGGGATGAACCGCATCACCCCTCCCGATTAAAAAAAGGTGCGCCGTGTTCCCCGCACGCGCGGGGATGAACCGCTCGACCTCCACGCGCAGCAGGCCAACGCGCCGTGTTCCCCGCACGCGCGGGGATGAACCGCGGATGACGTGGACCTAAACCGCGCTATCTGCGTGTTCCCCGCACGCGCGGGGATGAACCGTTATAAACAATCCGGCCTGCGCCGGCGAGGGCGTGTTCCCCGCACGCGCGGGGATGAACCGAACTGGGGCGAAGAATCGTGGCGTCAGCCCAAGTGTTCCCCGCACGCGCGGGGATGAACCGGCTGAGTGGATCGCAGCGAACCCCGGAGCCACGTGTTCCCCGCACGCGCGGGGATGAACCGTCCGTCAGCTTGTGGATCGAGACAGCCAAATCGTGTTCCCCGCACGCGCGGGGATGAACCGCCATCAGGCGCGCTCAAAACGGCTTCTGACGCGTGTTCCCCGCACGCGCGGGGATGAACCGTTGAACGTGCCGGTGCTGGTTAGATCGGCGCCGTGTTCCCCGCACGCGCGGGGATGAACCGCGCTCAATAATCCCGGCATGGCTTGTGTAGCCGTGTTCCCCGTTCGCAGAGCTGTTGTCAGGCAGGCTCGGCGTGGAAGTGGCCCCGGACATAATCCAAGGCAATGTGGTGAGTCACACGGGCGCGAGCGGCTGGGAGCGCATCGCAAGTCCTCCTCTATTCGATGGCAGCGTACAGCCTGGGGCCCGTTACCTGACAGTCGATGATTTCGTTGGCCAAGGCGGAACGATGGCGAACCTGCGCGGATTCCTGATCGACGGCGGCGGCACCGTGGAGGGTTCCACCGCATTGACAGGTAAACCCTATTCGGCCACACTGACACTTGATCCCATCACCTTGCGGCAGCTAAAGCAAAAGCATGGCCTTCAACTCGAAAACTGGTGGCGCGAAACCTTTGGTTACGCCCTTGACTGCCTCACCGAAAGCGAAGCCCGCTATCTCCTTCGCGCCGAGAGTTTTGACACCATCCGAACGCGCATTCTTGCGGCGCGATCTTAGGAACACCATCGCGGAAGCGCGGGCGGTCAAGATCTAGAAGCAAGGGCTCATGCTGCTCAACGTTCCATACCGGACGATCTGGATTTCGCGAGCCTAAAACTCGCCCGAGAGCCACGCGTGTTCCCCACACGCGTGGGGATGAACTACCGATTTAACATTGAACGAGGCTAATCCCGTTTCCCTCTTCGCCGTGCAGCATCGGATTCAGACGCGGTTGCCGCAGCACCGATTCGCCCTTCTCTTCCTTCCTTCGGAGCAGCCTACTCCGCTTCAATCAACTCAACAATCCAAAGATGCTGCGATAATGCGTGCCCAACGCATTCACTTCGGACACCTCATGCCGCAGTCCCACGTTGACAATCTCGCTGCACCCGGTCCGCTGAAGGTCGGCCCGCTACAACTTTTTCTCGCCTTTTCCCAGCTTGCGCTCTCGGGCTTCGGCGGCGTGCTGCCCTGGGCTCAGCGCACTTTGGTCGAGAACAAAGGCTGGCTCACGCAACGCGAATTCGTGGAAACGCTCGCGCTCGGGCAGCTGCTGCCGGGACCGAACATCGGCAATGTATCGGTGATGGTGGGTTTTCGTTTCGCCGGCTACGCCGGTGCGGCGGCGGCATTCGCGGGGCTCGTGACGGGGCCATTCCTGCTCATGATCGCAGCCGGTGTGCTGTACCAGAGTTACGGCAACCTGACGCTGGTGCAGCAGGCGCTCTCCGGCATGTCGTCGGTGGCAGCGGGCCTAGTGCTCGCGACCGGAGTCAAAATGACCGCCAGCCTGAAGCGGCACTGGCGCCCGTGGCTCTTCGTCGTATTGGCCTTGGCAGGCGTCGGTGCGTTGCGCTGGCCCTTCCTCGCCGTCGTGGGCGGCCTCGCACCGTTTGCCATCGCCGCAGCCTGGCGCGAGCAAGCCTGATGGACCGCATCGATCTGTCGGCCTTGGCTCTGCATCTGGCACTGCTGTCGCTGATGGCGATCGGCGGGGTCAACGTGATCGTGCCGGATATACAGCGCTATCTGGTCGAGGCGAACCACTGGATGAGCGCCAAGCAGTTCGCCGAACTCTTTGCGCTCGGTCAGGCAGCGCCGGGCCCGAACGTGATATTCCTGACACTGGTCGGCTGGCACCTCGCCGGCTGGTCCGGCGCCACCGTAGCCACGCTGGCGAGCGTCTGTCCCCCTTTCTTACTGACCTTGGGCGCCACGCGCTTCCACGCGCAAAATCCCGATGCGCCTTTAAGCCGCGCCATACGCGGCGGACTGGGCCCGATTACCATAGGCCTGACGCTATCCACCGGCTGGATCCTCGCGCGTTCGGCCGATCACGATTGGCGCGGCGCGGCGCTGACGCTTGCGACCGTCGCGCTGATGCTGCGTACGAAACTCAACCCGATATGGCTGATCGCGGCCGGCGCCGTCGCGGGCATCACGGGAATCGTCTAAGGCCGCTTGGTGTTCGCCGCACGGGACGCGCTGCCTTACGTGACGAAAGCGAATAGCGCCACACGCCACAAAGCGGTCCGGACGTGATTTTGGTCAACTAACTACCTCGCTCAAAGTCTTATAAAGCATAGCGAGCGCAGATTCCGTTCGCCTTACGGCGCCGATTGCGCGGCAGTTCGATTGCAATTGGGCGAGCCAGCCCGCGAACGCGAAGAGGCAGCATGCAATTCAAGGATTATTACAAAGTTCTGGGCGTCCCGCGCGACGCCACTGCGGAGAGCATCAAGAAGGCGTTCCGCAGATTGGCGCGCAAATATCACCCTGACGTCTCCAGGGAAAAGGATGCTGCGACACGCATGGTCGAGGTGAACGAGGCCTACGCGGTGCTCTCCGACCCGCAGAGGCGCGCCGCTTATGACCAGCTTGGCGAAAGGTATCAATCCGGCCAGGAGTTCCATGCGCCGCCTGACTGGGATGCCGGGTTCGAGTTTTCCGGCCATGGTTTCTCGCCGCATGAAAGTGCAGATTTTTCCGACTTCTTCGAGCAATTGTTCGGCCGCGCCGGCATGGGCGGGCGCGGCGGCTTTCGTGACGGCCGCCAGCCCTTTCGCGCTCAAGGGGAAGACCATCACGCCAAGGTGCTGCTCGACCTGGAAGACGCCTTCACCGGCGCCGTCCGGCAGATCGCACTGCGCGTACCTAAGCTGGACGAGCGCGGCCGTGTCACGCTCAAGGCGCGCACGCTCAACGTGAAGATTCCCAAGGGCGTGCGCGAAGGCCAGATCATCCGCCTTGCGGGTCAAGGTGGCTCGCGCGTCGGCGACATAGGGGCCCCCGGTGATCTGCTGCTGGAGGTGCATTTCAAGCCGCATCCACGCTTTCGCGCAGACGCGCGCAACCTCATCATGACCTTGCCGGTGGCACCATGGGAGGCGGCGCTGGGCGCGATCATCCCCGTGGCCTTGCCACACGGCGAAATCAAGGTGCGCATCCCGCCAGGGGTGCAGAGCGGCAGGCAACTGCGGGTTCGTGCCAAGGGCATTCCGGGCGAGCCCGCGGGCGACCTGCTCCTGGACATACGGGTGATGGTTCCGCCGGCCGATACGCAGCGCGCGCGTGAACTGTACGAAACCATGGCCAAGGAATTCGCCTTCGATCCTCGCGCCGTGAACACGCCCGAAGGGAGGTAAGCCATGCACGATCAAGACGTTTTGATTGCCAGTCTGACCGAAGATGGCTGGCTCACCCTGGAACAGGTCTCCGCCGCCTGCACCGTCGAGCCGGCTTGGCTAATGCAGCGTATCGAGGACGGACTATTTCCGCACGCCGAAAGTGTAGCCGGCGTGTTGCACTTCTCCGGCGCGGCGCTCGCTCGCGCCCGGCGCATGCGCGAGTTGGAACGGGACTTCGACGCCGTGCCGGAGCTCGCGGCCCTGGTGGCGGATCTGTTGGAGGAACTGGATGAATTGCGCGGGCGCCTAGGCCCGGCCGTCGCGAGATAGATAGATCCAGTCGCGGGTGGGCGGCAGCGGGTTCGGGCCGCGCGCCTTGACCGCCAGCACCTGGTAGATGTTCATCCACTCACGCGCGAAGCCGAACGCGCAGCCCGCGAGATAGATCGACCAGATGCGGTAGCGCTTTTCGCCGGCAATGCGCATAGCCTCGGCCCGGTTCTTTTCGATGTTCTCGGCCCAGTGCTCGCAAGTGCGCGCGTAATGGCGCCGCAGGCTTTCCACGTCGGTAACCTCGAAACCGGCCGAGGACATCTCGCGCAGCACCAGCGAAATGTGCGGCAGTTCGCCATGCGGAAATACGTATTTGTCGATGAATTCCCCCACGCCCATGCCGACGATTTCGTTGTCCGGGTGAGCCGAGGTGATGCCGTGGTTGAGCACCGCTCCGCCTTGCGCAAGGAGGGCGTGCATCTTGCGAAAGTAGGCGCCGAGGTTTTTCAAACCGACATGCTCGAACATGCCGACGCTCGCGATCCGATCGTAGCCTCCGGCTTCCGGCACGTCCCGATAGTCCTGCAGCCGCACCTCGCAGCGACTCTCCAGGCCTTCGGCGCGGATGCGCTCGCGCACAAATTCGTACTGGTTGCGCGAAAGAGTGATTCCCGTGGCAACACAGCCGTACTTTGCCGCGGCGCGCATGATCAGCGCGCCCCAGCCGCATCCGATGTCGAGCAGCCGGTGGCCGGGCTGAACTCTCAATTTGGTGAGGATATGGTCGAGCTTTTGTTCCTGCGCCTGCTCAAGCGTGTCGGCATCGCTGCGAAAATAGGCGCAGGAATACACCATATTGCGCTCGAGGAACAAGCGGTAGAACTCGTTGGAAACGTCGTAGTGGTACTCGATTGCCCTGCGATCACCGTGCGGGGTATGGGTGACCGACCAGAAAAGGTGCCGGATGCGATCGGAGCGCGTCGCCGCGTGCACGAATCGGGCGCAGGCCTCGAAAACATCGCGCAACGAACCTTCGACGCGGATCCTGCCCTCGACATAGGCTTCTCCGAGCTTCATCAGGTCGGGCGGAAAGAAGTAGCGAAGTGCGCTCTTCTGCGGGACCGTGATCGTCACCTTCGGATCCGGACCGAAATCCAGACTGCGCCCATCCCATAGCGAAAGGCGCAATGGCGTGGGCTGCGTACGCCGCAGCCGCAGCGCCAATTGCGTCAAACGGTTCTCGATAAACATGGCACCCCCGCAGACATACTCAGGGCTACGCTAAGCGCCAGCGTAGCGACACCATGCGGCCAATGTCAAGGGTCCTGCCGCGCAGGGTCCTGCCGCGCGCAAAACCGCCTCGGCACGGGAGTCTGTTACAACGCGGATATCGAGCGCATCCGCACTACTCGTCGCAAATGCGGCCGTCCACCGACGCGGCGAATTGCAGGACCTGACGCGCGCAAAGCGCCGGATTGATGTAGTGCACCATGTGAAACCGCGTAGGCAGGCCGACAAAGCGGATGTTCTTGATGTTGCTCTGCAGCAGGGCCTTTTGCTCATCGTTGGAGATCACGCCACCCGTGGGATGCAGGCTCAGCACCGGTGCAGTAATTTTCGGCAACGCGCCCCGCACGTCGGCCTTCAGCGCGAGCTCTGCCATCGCAGCCATCATCTCCACTCCTGCTGCCGCGACGCCTTCGTCGTACCAGTCGACGAAGCCCTGCGGCATGTCGGGCGGAAAACGCGTGCTGCGGTTGGTCTCCGCCAGCCAGGCCCTGGGACCCATTTTCCGCACGGCTTCGGGCCATGACGCATGACCGCAGGCATAGCCTTTCCTCGCGCCCTCGTTGATGAAGACGGGCGAGGCGATCAAGGACAGCGAGCGCGCGAGCGCCGGATACTTTCCGGCGAACGCCATCCCGACTGTGCCGCCGAGCGACTCGCCGCAATAGTGCACCGGCGCGTCACCCAGCGCGGCGACGATGGCGCGCACATCCTCGACGTACGCCTCGGCGGTAAGCTCGGACGCCAGATCGAAGTTCCGGCCGGAGCGGCCCAGCCCCCGCATGTCGGGCCGGACGACCTTGTAGTAGCGGCACAGGTGGGGTACCCATTGATACCAAAAACGCGCGTTGCGGCAATAGCCGTGTTGAAGCATCAGAACGGGCGCGTTCGCCCAAGGGTCGGTGAAATCGTCCAGCTCATAGTGCAAGTCGGGTTTTCCGACGCGGCGCAGGATAGGCATCACTCGGCCTTCGCGCCGCTGAGCTTCACCACTCTCTCCCATAGGGGTAGCTCGACCTTCACCCGGTCGGCAAAGGCCTTAGCTCCGAGCGGATCAGGCTCCACGCCGCCCCCCAAAAGCCTTTGCCTGAAATCCGGCTTCGCGGCCGCTTTGAGCAGCGCAGCCTCCAACGTCGCGACTATCGCGTCAGGCGTTGCGGCCGGAGCCAGCATGCCGTTCCAAGAGATGAACTCGAATCCGGGTAGGCCGGCCTCGGCGATCGTCGGCACATTTGGCAGGTTGTGCGAGCGCGCCGCTCCGGTGACGCCGATTGCCTTCAGCGTGCCCGCCTTGATGAAAGGCAGCGCGGTCACGACCGCAGTCATCGTCATGAACACCTGTCCGCTGATGACATCGGTGAGAGCCTGGGCGCCGCTTTTGTAGGGCACGTGCAGGATATCGATGTTGGCCATCGAGTTGAACAGCGCCGCGGGAAGCTGCGTGGTGCTGCCGTAGCCGGCCGACGAATAGCTTAGTTTCCCCGGGCGCGAGCGCGCGTAATTGATGAGTTCCGCCTGCGTGTTCACGGGAGCGGACTGCGCCACGACCAGCACCAGCAACGTATTGCTCATGCGCATGACGGGCCTGAAGTCCTTGACCGGGTCATAAGTCAGGTTCTTGTACAGGTTCTGGTTGATATAGTGGGCCGGCGAAGTGAAAAGCAATGTATAGCCATCGGCTGCCGCTTTGGCGACGGCCGCTGAACCGATCTGCCCGGATGCGCCGAGCCGGTTCTCAATCACTACGGGGGACTTGAATTGCTCGCTCAGATCGCGGGCGATGAGACGGGCGACAAAATCAACCGCGGTTCCGGGAGAAAACGGCGCGATGATGAGTATCGGCTTCGAGGGATAGTCCTGCGCCTGCACAACCGCGGCTGAAAGCGCCCAGATCGCGGCCGCCGATAGGACTGCCGAAATATGCTTGATCCCCATACATCCTCCTTGATTTGACGACATTTTGCGTGCTCCGGACACTTTGCCTGCCACGGGCGCGACAGATCGAAGCGCCGGCGCCTTGGTCACAAGGCTCTCATATTCGGATATCTTATACACGTTTTGTCGAACGCATTCTCAACGTCGCGCGCCTTGAGCAAGGCTGGCCGCGACTGAACCGGACCGGAGAACACGCACATGTCGTTTTGGACGCCCTACGCCGACGCGAGTTTCGTCGCAAGCATTGCGGCCTTCACCAGGCAGCATATAACCCCGGTAGCCGATCAGATCGACAAGGACGACGTCTATCCAATCCGGATCATGAAGCAGCTTGCGCGCGATGGCCTCTCCAGCATCAGCCTGCCGCAGGAATACGGCGGCAAGGGGAGCGATTTTACCCAGACCGTCGCGCTATTCGAGGAAGTATCGGTCGGAAGCGCGGCGGTCGGCGTATCGCTGATCACCACTTTTCAGGCGCAGACCATCATCAACCAGTTCGGAAGCGACGACCTCAAGCGGCGCTACCTGCCCGAGTTCGGCAACGGGATGCTCGCCTCTTACGCGCTTACCGAGGCCAAGCACGGCAGCGATATCCGCCGCCTCGATACGAAGGCGGTTCTGCAGGGCGATCATTGGGTCATCACGGGCGAGAAATCGTTCATTACCTCAGGCTCTGCCGCTGAGTTCTTTGTGATTCTCGCCGAGACGCCCGTCGGCGTTTCGGTATTCGCCGTACCCGCAGCCACGCAGAACCTCTCCACCTACGTCGGCGGCAATTCCGAGACGTTCGGGCTGCGCAATGGTCCGCACGTCAATTTGAGGCTGCAGGGCGTCAAGGTGCCCTTCGACCATCTGATCGGAATCGAGGGCAAGGGGATACGGCAGGCGCTCACCACGCTGGATTACTCGCGCACGCTCGCCGCGGCCATCAGCATCGGCATCGCCCGTGCCGCTTTCGGCGCCGCTCTTCGCTACACGCGCAATCGAGTCGCGTTCGACAGAAAGGTTCTCGAATTCCAGGGGATACAATGGTATTTCGCCGAGATGCTCGCCGAGATCGATGCGGCGCGGCTCCTGGTCTATCGCGCGGCGAAGGCGCTCGATACGCACGAAGACATCGAGCGCTATGCGAGCGCGGCCAAGCTCCTCGCCTCCAATTGCGCCACACGGGTGGCATCCCAGGCGATCGAGGTCTGCGGCGCACACGGCGTACAGGAGACAACCCCCTATGGCCGCTATCTGCGCGATGCCAAGTCCTACGAGATCGCGGGCGGCTCCAAGGAAGTGCTCATGAATACCATCGGCAAGTACCTCATGAAGCTCGATCCCGCGACGCTATGATCACGGATCTTCTCGAAGCGCATGCACGCGCCGCTCCGCGCGCCTTGTTCCTGCAGACGGATCAGGGTGCGTACACGTATTTGGAGATCTTTGTCGCCACGCGCCGGTTTGCGTATCGATTGCAGCAGGCAGGCATCAAGAAGGGAGACCATGTCGCGTTGATCGCCGACAATAGCGCTCCTTACATCGTCGCGCTGCTTGCCATCAGCTGGCTCGGCGCCGTTCCCGTCGCCTTGAACACAGAACTGGTGTCGGACGGCCTCGCCTATTCGCTCACGCAGTCGGATTCCAGGCTGATCGTTGCCGATTCCCGTTGGATGGCGCAGAAGCGAGCGCACCTGAACGCCGCAACGCAATCCATTCCCCAGATCCTGCTCGAGGCCGAACCGTTGTTCTTCGATGCGCTCGCCCCTGGTGCGCAAGCGAACGCGGAAAGGGTTACGGCGAGCGCGCCGTGCACGATTCTCTACACTTCCGGCACCACCGGTCTGCCCAAAGGCGTAATCAACAGCCATGGCTGCTACGAAGCGGTCGGTCGCGACACGGCCCGCGCGCTTGATCTGACCCGTGATGACCGGATCATGGTGTTCCTGCCGCTCTTCCATACCAACCCGCAGATGTACGCCCTGATGTCCGCGCTGACGGTAGGCTGCTCGTTGATCGTGCGCCCGCGCTTTTCGGCTCGCGCCTTTTTCGACGATGCGCGCAAGTTCGGGGCGACCGGGGTCACTTTTGTCGGGACGGTACTCTCGATCCTGGTGGCGCGCCACGAAGGCGCCGACAAGAATCACGGCATTCGATTCGCCATTGGCGGCGGCGCGCCGCCCGAGGTATGGCAGGCGATTCATGATCGTTTCGGATTTCGGGTGCACGAAGTGTATGGCATGAGCGAAATCGGTGGCTGGGTATCGTGCAACACGGCAGCGGAATATCGCTTCGGCTCGTGTGGCCGGCGACGAAGATCGATGGACGTGCGCATTTTCGACGAATTGGACCGCGAGGTGCCGAGCGGGACCCAGGGCGAAATCGTGGTGCGGCCGCTTGAACCGAACGTCATCCTGACGGGCTATTACAGGAAGCCGGAGGCGATGGTCGATGCCAGCCGCAACCTGTGGTTTCACACCGGTGACCGGGGGAGCTTCGATGATGACGGCTATCTCTATTTCCACGGCCGCAGCAAGGAACTGATACGTCGCGGCGGCGAGATGATTTCGCCAGTGGAGATCGAAACGAAACTGCGCACCATGGCGGGCGTCGCGGACTGCGCCGCGGTCGGTGTGCCGGACCCGATCATGGGCGAGGAAATCAAGGTCGCCGTGGTCATGGAAAGACCGGTCGATTCCCTCGCAATTATCAGACATCTTCAACCGCTGGTTCCGCCTTACATGCTTCCGCGCTACGTCGAGTTCGTTGCAGAAATTCCAAAGACCGAAACCGAGAAGATTCAGCGAAACAAACTCCAATATCTGGACAGCTCGGTGCACGACGTCGCCAAATTGGCGCATGGCCTCAATACCGATCTTTAGTGGGGTAGGGGGCGGCGCGGGTCGCGGCAGTTGACGCAATCGCAACGCCGCTCTTGTGCGAACAACCCGGCGTCTCGCGCAGCGATCAGGCAAGCGGCGTGTTCACTGGATTTTCACCACGATCTTGCCCACCATCGCGTTCGACTCCATATGCGCTTTGGCCGCCGGCAGCTCGTCGAAGCCGAATACGCGATCGACGAGCGGGGTAATGCGGCCGTCGGCGATGGCCGGCAGGATATCGCGTGCGAACCCGCGCGTCGTCGCAGCGCGCTCTTCGCGCTTGAGCTTCACGTTCGAAATGCCGAAAATCTGCAGCCGGTTGACATGCGTCGCATTGAGGTCAATGTCCGCATGGTATGCGCCATCGACGTAACCGACGATGGCGAGCCGGCCATCGCGTGCGAGCGAGCGCATGCACTCGCCAAAGACCGAGCCGCCCACCAGGTTGACCGCGAGATTGGCGCCCTCGCCGCCCGTTGCCGCGCGTACGGTCTGTGCGAAATCCGGAGTGCGCGTCTCGATCGGCACATCCAGCCCAATGGCTGCGAGCTGCGCCAGCTTTGCGGCCGAGCCGGACGTGCCCAACGTGTGCGCACCCAGGAATTTTGCCGTGAGTATGCTCGCGACGCCTACGCCGGATGACGCTCCGGTGACGAGCAGCCATTCGCCGGCGCTGATCCGGCCGTATTGAACGACCGCTTCATATGCTGTGATGAAGCCCGACGGAATTGCCGCAGCCTGTTCCCACGTAAGATGCGCAGGCATAGGCAGCACCTGGCCCGCGTACATCGCTGCGTATTCGGCAAAAGCGCCGCTCACGCGCCCCATCACACGGTCGCCTTTCTTCCACTGCGAAACATCGCTTCCCACCGCCTCGACGACGCCGGATGCTTCGGTGCCGCCAAGCTTCTCGGGCCCGCCGTGCACTGCGCTGCCCACGATGAGCTCACCGCGATTGAGCGCCGCGGCGTGTACGCGGATCAAGACCTCGTCGTGCTGCAACTGCGGAATAGGCACCTCGCGCGGCTCGAGCACCGACTGCGCTCCCCGCGTAACGATCCAGTAGGATTTCAAATCATTGCCCCGTTGGTTGACTGCGGTCTATGATACCGAATCGCTCCCGAACGCGTATGCGGCCCATCGACCTTGGACTTTTGGAGGAGAACCATGAAACGCACGCATGCACTTCGCAAGTCCCTTGAAATGGCGCGCCCGGTCATGTACCAGAACATGAACACCTCATGCTGGCATCCGTACGTGAAGGGCTACGTCAGGTCGGTCAACGGCATGTATACGCATAACCGCATGGAAAATATCTGGTTGGACAAGTGACAATGGTGCGCAACGAGCTGAGCCGGTGAATCGAAGAGCCGCGAAAGCCGCAATGGCTCGCGACCCTACGGGGCTCGCGCGCTGTCTTTCGGCAACGTTTGCGTTCCTTGCCCGCCTGTGGCCGGGCCTGTTATCCTTTTCCCACCTCGGAGACCAATGATGACCGATCAGACGCCTGGCGTCGCGCTGCAACTTCGTTCCCTCATCAAGAGCAGCGGCGAACTCGAGCTCTCGCTCGCGAGCATCCCCGTCCCCGAGCCCGGACCCGACGAGGTACTGGTTCGGATCGAGGCCTCGCCGATCAACCCCTCGGATCTCGGCCTGATGTTCGACGCCGCAGACCTCGGCACAGTCACGGCGTCGGGCACCAATGATCGACCCGTGATCCGTGCCAGCATTCCTTCCAATCTGGTGAAGGGACTGGCCACTCGTGTGGATCGTTCGCTGCCGGTCGGCAACGAAGGCGCCGGTTGCGTCGTGAAGACCGGGGCGTCCGAGGCTGCGCGCTCATTGCTCGGAAAGACCGTGGCGATGCGCGCAGGCGGCATGTACGCCCAATACCGGTGCGTCAAGGCAGCACAGTGTCTGCTGTTGCCGCCCGGCACCACGCCGGCCGAGGGCGCTTCGTGCTTCATCAATCCGCTCACCGCACTGGGCATGGTCGAGACCATGCGGCTCGAAGGCCACAAGGCGCTGGTGCACACGGCGGCGGCATCCAACCTGTGGCAGATACTCAACCGCATTTGCGTGAAGGACGGCATCCCTCTGGTGAACATCGTGCGCAGCGAGGAGCAGGAGCGCATCCTGCGCTCCGCCGGCGCGGTGCATGTGTGCAACTCGAGCGCGCCCACTTTTTTGGACGACCTCACCCAAGCCCTCGCTGCCACCGGTGCCACCATTGCCTTCGATGCTGTCGGCGGCGGCAAGCTTGCCGGGCAGATCATCAGCGCCATGGAAGCAGCCATCAATCGCGGAGCAAAGGAATATAGCCGCTACGGATCCAGCACGCACAAACAGGTCTACGTCTACGGCAGGCTTGGCCGCGGCCCGATCGAGATCAACCGCGATTTCGGCTCGGCCTGGAGCGTAAGCGGCTGGCTGCTGACACCGTTTCTGCAGAGAATCGGATCTGCCCGCGCGCAGCAGCTGCGAGAGCGCGTGGTAGCCGAGCTGAAGACGACCTTTGCGAGCAAATACACCAAGGAAGTCTCGCTCAGCGAAGCGCTGCGGCTGGACGAAATCGCCGTCTACGGCAAGCGCTCGACCGGCGCCAAGTATCTGATCAATCCGAATAAGCGCGGTTAAGGAAACTCTAAGAAAGGGGCCCAAAGGAAGGGATGGGGCCCTTGCGTTCCCATGCGGGCCCCCTTTTGCTATGCCCCCATCTCAGTGAAAAACCTCGGCAGAGGTTTTTCGGAGGTTACTTAACGCGCATGGCTCAGCGGACTTTTTGCAGCAGCCAATCAATGCCGGGATAGTCCCGCCGCGCGATCACATATTTGCTCGCGAAAGATCCCCATTTCTTGCCTTTGCAGAAGGCGTCACGGAATCCTGCTGCATCGACCACGCGCCTGCCGCCGATGGTATCGACGCCCCGATCGAATAAGGGATCGGGGACACAGCCGGCGGTCGGGCCCACGACGGCAAAGCGGCGCGCATTGCGGCAGGCTGCGAGCACGGCATCCAGCGTGTCGTTGAGCATCACCGTACAGGTGCTGACCACCTTTTCGCAGGTGGCCAAACTGGCGGGATCAAGTGTCACTAGAAAATTCTTGTGTTCGCCCGCTAACTCCGGCCTGAGTTCCAGAACGGTGAGCCGTGCACGCGCCTCGCTGACGCGCGCAATCAGCGGCCGAAACAGGCCGATCATGCCGATATGCTCGCCGCTTTTGGGTTCGATCTCGCCAAGCGAATCGTCCGCGACCGGCGGCGTCCAGTTCGCCAGGGCAAAAAGCCGCTGCGACAGCGCGTTGATTGCGGCAAAGCCAAGCGCCTTGGCAGCAGGATCGTTCGCGGCGTAGCCGCGCGCTAGTTCCGCAGCCTGCATGCCGACGAACACGCCGGCGTCAAGATGGCTACGCAGCAAGGATTCGACCGCGCCGATCCTCACGTAGGAAAAACCGATGGATCCATCCTCCAGTTCGAGCGCGCAAAATTCCGCATCCTTGGCCGCTGCCCCTTCGGCTGGCGGAAGATGGAGCGCGCGCACACGCGGGTGGCCGAGGCCTGCCGCGATGCGCTCAGCGAGCGCCACATAGAGATCGGCGACGGTCGGCATCGATGCGGTTACGCGTATCTGGTCTGCTCGTGCGGGCGCACCAACACGATATCGATCCGGACCGCGCGCCAAGCGCGCAGCGGGTCACCGTGCCGGGTGATCATTTGGCCTTTTCGCTGCCCTGCGTTTCCATGGAGCGGTTCTTGGTGACGAGAGAGCTGATCAGACCATCCACGCCACCGTTGCGAATCTCGGTATTGAAGGTCTCGCGATAATTGGTCACCAAGCTTACGCCTCCGACCACCACGTCGTACACCTTCCAACCTGTGGGGGCTCTCTCCATGCTGTAGTCGATATTGACCGGCTCCGCCCCCGCCTGCTTGACCTGGGTCTTGACCGTCACTTGCGCATCGTTCGCAGCCGCACGCAACGGCTTGATCTGGATCGCATGATTCTTGTAGGTGGAGAGCGCGCTCGAGTAAGTGCGTACGAGCAAGGTGCGGAATTCACTGGTCAGCGCCTGCTGTTGCTGTGCACTCGCCCTGGGCCAGTTGCGTCCGACGGCGAGCGAGGTCATTCGGCCGAAGTTAAAATGCGGCAGTAACTTGGCATCGACCAGTTCATTGATCTTTTTCTGATTGCCGGCACGAATGTCCTTGTCCTGCTTGATGATCGCAAGGACTTCGTCGGAAATGGTCTTAACCTGCACGTCGGGCGCAAGATACTGGGCCGAGACCGCGGTTGCAAACAAGGAGAAGCAAAGCGCCAATAGTATTTTCATCATGACCTGGGACTGAAATCAGTGGAAGTCATCAACAAAAAGAATTATACATTATACTAGACTGTATAATCTAATAAGAACTAAATACTCGAGGAATCCCATGAGCCGTCATCCGACCCCACTCGCAGCCGCCGAGAGCCGCCAGCGCCTGATCCAGGCGGCGGCCGAAGCGTTCAGGGAAGAAGGCTACCGTGCCAGCATGGACCGCATCGCTGAACGCGCCGGCGTGGCGAGGCAGACCGTCTACAACCATTTCCCCTGCAAGGAAGACTTGTTTAGCGAGGTGGCCCGCATCGCCGCCGACACCATCCTGGTTTCGCTGGACGGCGACGAAGGAGGCCTGCGCGAGCGCCTGATGCGCTTCGCGCATGCCTTTCGGCAGCGGCTGCTAGGCGATGAAGGTCTTGCCATGTTTCGCACCCTGAGCGCCGAAGTGCCGCGCTTTCCGGCTTTGGGCCAGGCGTTTTTTGACAAAGGGCCAAAACAGACTTTGGATAGGCTCACGGCTTTCCTTGCCGCAGCGATGAGCGATGGTCACTTGCGCCAGGACGATCCAACGTTCGCCGCCGAGACGCTCTTAGGCATGCTCTGCGGCATCGAGCATACGCGCCGGCTATTTTCCATACCCGCACGCGCATTGGATGCCGATCAGGCGATGGTTGCCAAAATCATCGATTGTTTTCTTCGGGCCTTCGCGCCGGAAGGGAAGGCATAGTCGGGGCTGACCCCGCTTTATCTTCTATAAGGGCACTACGCCATGATTGCATCAACCGCCGACAACGCAGGCGCGCTGCGCATCTACGGTAATTTGTCTCTTCTGGAAATGGCCCCGGTATTGTTGGCCGCCGATCGGATCTATTCCGGCAAGACGGTCATCAAGCATGGTGGTGTCATGAGCCTTTGGGGTAAAGCCACCGACCTGCCCAGCCTCGCGGCGAGCGGTCAATCCGACATTGCAGCCAATACGGAAACACAGGCGCTGCGCGGTACGCTCGAGAATCCGGACCTAAGATTCATCTTCACGGTGGCCGAATGTCCCTACCGCATCGTGTGCCGCCGCTCGGCGGGCATCGCCCGGCTTGCGGATTTGCGCGGGAAGAGGATTGGAACGATGCCGAAGTCATCTGCCGCGTTTTTCCTGGATCGCATGCTGAACACTGTCGGTCTGACGGAGCAAGACGCGACTCTGGTACCTTTCATGGCAAAGACCAGGGCGCCGCTGTCCCTGATGCCGCAGGCGTTGCGCGACGGGGACCTCGATGCGGTGGCGGTGTGGGAGCCGCAGATCCAGAAGGCAAAGCTCGCCATCGGCCCCGACGCAATAGAGTTCTGCGACCCTTCAGTCTATTGCGAGCGATTCAACCTGTGCACCACCGAAGCCAAGCTCAACGACCCGGCGACGCGCAAAAGGATTGTTGCCTTTGTCCGCGCGCTCATCGTGGCCACGGACCGATTGCAGAGCCAACCGCAAGAGGGATGGGCCCTGGTGGCGCGAGCGGCGGAGCTGGATATCGCGACCGTCAAAGATTCATGGCCCTACCTCAAGTATCCGGGAACGCTGGCTGCGGATCTACCGGAGGTTCTGGTCCTGGCAGACGCGTGGGTTGCAAAGGAAACCCGCCGTGCCCCCCGCACGCAGAGCGAGATGCTGCAATTCGTAGACAGCAGCGTGGTGCGCGAAGCGCTCGCGTCGTGAAGCAGACTGGCACTTCGCAAACGTTCTAATCAGAACACACCAAGGTAGCGGTCCGCGATCGCGCGGCTCATTAAGGAAACTCTGGAAAAGGGGCCCATGGCCCCCTTTTCCAATCCCCCCATCTCAGTGAAAAACCTCGGCCGAGAAACCATCGCCCGAGGTTTTTCAGAGGTTACTTAATCGAGCTTTATTTTGGCCGTCTTGATTACGTTCCGCCATTTGATCACGTCCGCTTTCATCAGCGCACCGTACGCCTCGGCACTGGAGATAAGCGGATCCACCCCGAGCTTGTCCAGGGACTCCTTGACGTCGGGCATGTCCAGAATTCTGCCGATCTCGGATGAGAGCTTGTCGATGACGGGCTTAGGCGTGCCGGCCGGCGCGACTACTCCAAACCAGTTATTGACGTCGTAACCCGGCAGGCCGGCTTGGCCGAAGGTCGGGACCTGTGGCAGGGCGGGCATGCGGGTCTTGCCGGTGACGGCTATGGCTTTGAGTTTTCCGCTCTTGATGTGAGGGAGGATAAAAGGAGTGAAGAAACACAGCTGCACCTGGCCGCCCATGAGATCGGTCAGCGCTTGCCCTCCTCCCTTGTAGGGAACGTGCTGTAGCTTGACACCCGCCAGGATATTGAACAATTCACCTGAAAGATGGGGTAAGCCGCCGGCGCTCCCTGATACAAAATTGAGCTCTCCCGGCCTGGATTTGGCGAGCGCAACAAGCTCTTGCAGGGTATTGGCGGGCAGCGACGGATTGGCGCCCAGTATGATCACGCTGCCGACCAGTGTGGCAACCGGCGCGAAGTCCTTGATGGCATCGTAGCTGGTGGTAATCAAGCTGGGGTTGATGACGAGGCTGGGGCTCGCCATCAGGATAGTGTAGCCGTCGGCCGGCGCTCTTGCCACCAATTCCGTGCCGATGACGGTATTTCCGCCGCCGCGGTTGTCCACGATCACTTGCTGGCCCCAGCTTTCTGTCAGCTTCTGGGCGAAGATGCGGGCTAAAGGCGTGGAGCTACCGCCTGGAGGATAGGGGATGATGAAGCGGATAGCCTTGTTGGGATAGGCCTGCTGGGCGGCGGCGGCGCCGGCAACAGCCATCAGCACACCTACCGTCACCATGCGCACCACCGCGTTGAAACTTTTCATCTGACTTCTCCACCTGATATAGGTAATTCGTAGTTAGACATTCGCTGCGCACGGACCAAGCCTGCCGGCCATCGCTTTAGGTAACCTCTGAAAAACTTCGGGCGATGGTTTCTCGGCCGAGGTTTTTCACTGAGATGCGGGGATTGGAAAAGGGGGCCGTGGGCCCCTTTTTCAGAGTTTCCTCAGCGCACCCCAACAGCTTACCTGCCGGCTCCTCGCTCGGCTAGAGACGGTCTGGACATAACCGGCACTGCAATCGAATGGGGGCAGGCGCAATATCCTCCGGGCGTAGTACTCGGTGGCGCCAAATGAGCAGCAAACTGGCGGAAGGTGCGAGATTCGAACTCGCGAGGAACTTGCGCCCCTGCCGGTTTTCAAGACCGGTGCCTTCAACCGCTCGGCCAACCTTCCAACGCGACTGCGCTATCCGGCCGAATTGTAACTCGACAGCGCAATCGCGATGTCAGCGTCGGTCGGGATTTCGGCTCTCCGGTGCTGAATCCTTCGGCGAACGCGCCGGTCCGAGCCCAAGCGCGCCTTCGGCCGTGCGGACGCGAGCGTCTTGCCGCTGCGGCGCGTCTGCCGCTGCGGTGCTTGGAGCTGCCTGTGCGCAGCCCTCTACCTGCGAGCCGGCGCAGGCCCGCGCCTTGCGCTGCAGGTATTCGAGTATCGGAACGCCGAGGCGCCGCGCCGATTCCGCATCCGCCTCCTCCTCAGCCGACGGACTCATGCCGTCTAGATAAAATCTTTTCAGATCGGCCGGGGACAACACGCGAATCGCTTCGGGCGAAACCGCCATCACCTCTTCGTAAAGTGATGGCGGAAAGTCGAGCTCTTCGATGTAGTCGCGCAATTTCTTTTGCAGTTGCCGATATTGGCTGCGGCGGTCCTGGACATAGCGCGTCGAAGCAAAATACGGCCGATGAATCCCGATATGTCCCGCGGCGATGCGCCGGTCCCCGCCCATGAACGCAAAGACACAGGAGCTTAAGCATTGATCGTCGCGGCCCACCATAGTGGAAACGCCGAGCTGGTGCAGCAAGCGGCCCAGCGCCATGGCGGCAACGACCTCGCCGCCGTCGCTGGCAAACGAAACCAGGTTGCCCGCGATCTTCTGCTTCCCCGATTTGAGCAGATCTGCCATCACGTTGGCGCCGACCACGTCCTCTTCCGTAATGTACCCGGAGACAACGACTTGCACCTCCTCTGGCGCGGCCGACGCGTCGTTGACACGCACCTGCGGATGGGCGCTACGCGACAAGTCACTGTATTTCTTCAGGTCGGACCATCGTTGCTCGCCGCCCGTCGGCTGCGCACTGCGAAACAGCAACTCAGCCCGCAGGTCGACACATTGCAGCGTCAGGGAGAACAAGAGCAGCGCCGCGGCGATAACTGGGCCGCGCGGTGCCGATTCGGCCGGGCACCGAATATCCATTTGACGACTTGACATGCCGCTCATGACACACTGTCCTCCGCGCACCGCAACTTCGACGATTAACCCAGGTTGCGGAGGGCATGTTGCACGTATTCTGCTGTTATCGCAAGCTGGAGCAAAAGTCTGTGCGCTGGCACACATTAGGATCAATCAAATCCATGACCAGATTGGGGATGAATGCCTGGGCCGGGGTTGACCACCATCGCGGGCGCTAGATTTCAGGGGACTTGAACTGCGCGCTTTTGCCCCAAAATGGCTTTTTGTAATAAGTATTTAAGTCCGATGCATTTATGCCAAAATAGTTGCAACTTTTCCGCTTTTACCCTAGCCTAATGGCGGTATCGAAATAACGTGGAGGAACATCATGCAACCAGACTTTAGAATGCTGCAAACCGGGGCACCTGGCGCGAGTCAGGATATCGCCCTGCAGCAGCACAGGGTGCTGCGCAATACCTACCTGCTGCTGGCGCTGAGCTTGATCCCGACGGTGATCGGGGCTGCCATCGGCACCAACATCGATCTTAGCTTCATGCGCGCCAGCCCGGCGCTTTCGTTCTTCGCCATCCTGGCGGTGTTCTACGGCTGGATCTACGCCATCGAGCGCAACAAAGAAAGCGCCACCGGTGTCGTGCTGATGCTCGGCTTCACCCTGTTCCTGGGATTGCTGCTCGGACCGCTGCTGCACCGGGTGCTGGGCTTCAAGAACGGAACCGAACTCGTGATGATGGCTGCGGGCGGAACCGCCGCGGTGTTCTTCCTCATGGCCGGCATCGCGTCGAGCACCAAGCGCGACTTCAGCGGCCTGGGTAATTTCCTCGGCGTTGGCGCCATCGTCATTATGCTTGCGGTCGTGGCCAATGTGTTCTTGGCAAGCCCGATGCTTTATTTGGTGCTGGTCGGCGCATTCGTGCTGTTCTCCTCGCTCGTGATCCTGTGGCAGGTAAACGCAATCGTGCGCGGCGGCGAGACGAATTACGTCTCCGCCACCTTGAGCCTGTACATTGCGATCTACAACCTGTTCTCCAGCCTGCTGCAACTCCTGGGGCTGGGCGGCAGCAACGAGTAAACCAGACAAGCGCCGTGCAAGAAGGGCGGCTGCGGTCGCCCTTTTTGTTTATCCTGGCGTCGAAACTCAGACCGGCGACTGCTTTTCGAACAGCGCGATCGACTCGACGTGCGAGGTGTGGGGGAACATGTTGACCACGCCCGCGGCGGCTAGGCAATAGCCTTTGACGTGCACCAGCACCTCGGCGTCGCGCGCGAGCGTCGCCGGATCGCAGGATACGTAGACGATGCGCCGTGGGCCGCCCTGCCCCAGCGCTTTCACCACTTCGACCGCTCCGTCGCGTGGCGGATCGATGAGCAGCTTGTCGAAGCCGCTGCCGCCGGCGCCGAACCACGCGCTGTCTGGCGCCTCGAACAAGTTGGCGGCGCGAAAGCGCGCGCGCCCGTCAAGCCCGTTTTCGCGCGCGTTGTATTCGGCGCGCCGCACGAGTTCGGCGTTCCCTTCCACGCCGAGCACCTCTGCGCCGCGGCTTGCGATGGGCAGGCTGAAGTTGCCCAGCCCGCAGAACAAATCGCCGATGCGCTCCCCCGGGCGTGGATCGAGGAGCGACATGGCGCAGCGCACCAGAATGCGGTTGACGGCATGGTTCACCTGGGTGAAATCAGTCGGCCGGAAATGGATGTTTACGCCGAATTCCGGCAACGCGTAATAAAGGGGGGGCGCCGTCGCCGGAAAAAAAGGCTTGGCGGATTCCGGCCCGGCGGTCTGCAGCCACAGCTGGACGTCATACTGTCGCGCGAACGCGCGCAGCGCCTCTTCATCCGCCGGGCTCAAGGGCTCGAGTATGCGCAGCACCAGGATCGTGACTTCGGCGCCGATCGCAAGTTCGATCTGCGGCAGGCGCGTGGCAATCGACAAGCCGCCAATCAGATCGCGCAATGGGCGAATCAGGTCGGATATGCGCCGCGGCATGATTTCGCAGCTATCCATATCGGCAACGAAGCTGCTTTTCCTCTCGTGAAAGCCGACCAGCACGCCGCCTTTTTTCGCCACCAGCCGCACCGACATGCGCGCGCGGTGGCGATAGCCCCAGGCTAGACCATAGATCGCGCGCAGCATGGTCTGCGGACGCACCTTGCCGATGTGCCACAGGGTGTCTTCGAGCACGCGCTGTTTTACCGCTACCTGGGAATGCGCTTCCAGGTGCTGCATGCTGCACCCGCCGCAGACGCCGAAATGGCGGCAACGCGGCAGTTCACGCGCCGCGCTCGCCTGATGAATTGCGGTTGCGCTTGCCTGCTCGAACGTCGCTTTGCTTCGGTACGAGCGGTAGGACACCGTCTCCCCGGGCAGGCCGCCCTCGATAAAGATCGCTTTGCCCTCCACGCGCGCAATGCCGCGCCCCTCGCGATCCAGCGACTCGATCACCACCGGCATGTCTTCAGTTCCAGGCCTGCAGGAATTCGCGCCAATGCGTTTCGGCGGACTTGGTCAAGGTGGCGCGCACGAGCTCGATTTCGCGCTGGTACTGCGCACTATCGAAGACGCCGCGCAGCAATTGAAAGCGCAGGAAAAGCAGATAGGTGTTGGCCGCGTCGGTTTCGCAGTAGCTGCGGATCTCGCGCAGCCGCCCCTCCAAATAGGCGCCCCACACCTGCGCGCCGTCCATGCCGAGTTTGCCGGGAAAGCCGATGAGCTTGGCCATCTCGTCCAGCGGCACGTTGTTGCGCGGCTGGTATAGCGCCAAGAGGTCCATCAGATCGAGGTGGCGCGCATGGTAGCGGCTGATGTAATTGTTCCACTTGAAGTCGCGCCCGTCGTTGTACAGATGCGCCTCGCCCTGGTCCCAGTAGCGCGGCGCCGAAACGCCATGCACCAGGCCGCGGTAATGCAGCACCGGCAGGTCGAACCCGCCGCCGTTCCAGGAAACGAGCTGCGGCGTGTATTTCTCGATGCCGTCGAAAAAGCGCTGAATCAGCTCGGCTTCGCCGTCTTCTGGCGTACCCAGCGACCAGACGCGAAAACCGTCGCCTTCGCGCAGCGCACAAGCAATGGCAATCACGCGGTGCTGGTGCAATGGCAGGAAATCATGGTTCGCGGCGGTGCGCCGGCGCTGAAACGCGATTTCCGCCACGTCCTTGTCCGAAAGCGCAGGGTCAAGGCCATACAGACTGCGCAGCCCGCTGCAATCGGGCGCGGTTTCGATGTCGAAGGCGAGGATGGGGGTCATCGCTCCTCAATCGGGGAACACGCCGGTGGAGAGGTAGCGGTCGCCGCGGTCGCAGACGATGGAAACGATGAGCGCTTTCTTGACCTCGGCTGCGACGCGCAGCGCGACATGCATCGCGCCGCCCGACGAAATGCCGGCGAATATTCCCTCCTCGCGCGCCAGCCTGCGCGTCATGTCCTCGGCCTCTGCCTGGCTCACGGACTCGACTCGGTCCACGCGCGCGCGCTCATAGATGCGCGGCAGGTAGGCTTGCGGCCATTTGCGGATGCCGGGAATCTGCGAGCCCTCGGTCGGCTCGCAGCCGATGATCTGGATCTTCGGGTTCTGCTCCTTGAGAAAACGCGACACGCCCATGATGGTGCCGGTGGTGCCCATACTGGAGACAAAATGCGTGATCTTGCCGTCCGTTTCGCGCCAGATTTCCGGCCCCGTGCTTTCGTAATGCGAAAGCGGATTGTCCGGATTGGCGAACTGGTCGAGGATCACGCCCTTGCCTTGATCGCGCATTTTCTCGGCCAGGTCGCGCGCCGCTTCCATGCCCCCTGCCTGCGGCGTGAGGATGATCTCGGCGCCGAAAGCGCGCATGGTCTGGCGTCGCTCCACGGACAGGTGCTCGGGCATGACGAGCACCATGTGGTAGCCGCGCATGGCCGCCGCCATGGCAAGCGCGATGCCGGTATTGCCGCTGGTCGCTTCGATCAGGGTATCGCCGGGCTTGATCGTTCCGCGCCGTTCGGCGCGCACCACCATACAAAGCGCCGGGCGGTCCTTGACCGAGCCTGCGGGATTATTGCCCTCGAGCTTGGCCAGGATGACGTTGCCGCGCTTGTCGTTGGCGGCGCCCGGCATGCGCTTTAAGCGCACCAGTGGCGTATTACCTACGGTGTCTTCTATCGATTTGTACATGCTCTCGTCGCTTCATGGATCTGGTCGGAAGGGGGAATCGTACTACGGACTCGCGCGCCTACTTCGGCGCAGCCGCAGCGAGCAGCTGCTCGCAATAGCGCGCAACGCCTTCCTCGACCGTGAGGAAAGGATCGACGTAGCCGATGCGGCGCAGGTTGGTGATGTCGGCCTCGGTATGGCTCTGGTACTTACCCTTGAGCTCATCGGGAAAAGCGATGTATTCGATCATGTTGCGCGCGCGCATTTCCTCGAGCGTGAGCGCAACCTGCCCTTCCGCGCGCAAGCAGGCGTTGATGGTGGCCACGGCGATGTCGTTGAAGCTCTGCGCGCGGCCGGTGCCGAGATTGAACAAACCCGAAAGCCCGGCATGCTCGACAAAATGCAGATTGACCGCGACCACATCCTCGACCGAGACGAAGTCGCGCTCTTGCTCGCCGTCGGCGTAGCCCTCCCAGCCCTGGAACAGTTTGACGCGTTTGTCGCTGCGGAACTGGTTGAAGCAATGCAAGGCAACCGAGGCCATGCGCGCTTTGTGCGCCTCGTTCGGGCCGTAGACGTTGAAATAGCGAAAGCCCGCGATCTGGCTTTCGGCATCGGGCAGGCGCCGCCGCACCACTTGGTCGAACAGAAATTTGGAGTAGCCATAGATGTTGAGCGGCGCCTCGCATTCGCGCCGCTCGCTGAACACCTTGCCGGCGCCGTAGACGGCGGCGGACGAAGCGTAGAGGAGCGGCACTTCCTCCTCCTGGCAGTAATCGAGGAGCGCCAACGAATAGCGGTAGTTGTTTGCCATCATGTAGCGCCCGTCTGTCTCCATCGTGTCGGAGCAGGCGCCCTGATGCAGCACTGCCTCGATCGCGCCCTCGAATTCGCCCGCCGCGAGCTGCTCGGCGAAGTCGTGCTTGTCGATGAAGTCCGCGATCTCGCAATCGGTCAGATTGCGGAACTTGTCGGCGCGCGTCAGATTGTCCACCGCGATGATGTCGGTTTCGCCGCGCGCGTTGAGCGCTTTGACCAGATTGGATCCGATGAATCCGGCGGCGCCGGTAACGACGTAGTACATGTCATCCTCTCTAGAGCCGGTTACGAGATGAGGGGATTCGGGTACGAGACGAAAGATGCCGCCCGTTCCTTAACCCCTCATACTTTCCAACTTCCGGGCGTGTATCACCCCTGGTGCGCCACCCCGTCAATCCTGCGCCAGCGCCGCCACGAGTTCGTCGCGACGCACTACGGCCGTGCCAAGTTTGCCGACCTTGATGCCCGCGGCGCAATTCGCCACGTACATCGCCTGAGGCAGCGAAGCGCCGCCGGCGAGCATCGCGGCGACGGCAGCAATGACTGTGTCGCCCGCCCCGCTCACATCGAAAACCTCGCGCGCCTTCACCTTTTCGTGCAGCACGCCGCTCTCGCGATACAGACTCATGCCATCCTCGCTGCGCGTCAAGAGCAGCGCCTGCGCCCCGAGCTCGCGCCGCAGCGCCTGCGCGCGTTCGGCAAGGTCCTGCTCGTCTTTCCAGGTTCCCACCACTTCGCGCAACTCGGCGCGGTTCGGGGTAATCACGCTTGCGCCATGGTAGCGCGAATAGTCGTCCCCCTTGGGATCGATCAGGATGGTCTTGCCGGCGGCACGCGCAAGCTCGATCATTTGCGCTATGTGGGTGAGCCCGCCCTTGGCGTAGTCGGACAGCACCAGCACGTCGCAGGCATCGAGCAGCCTGCGGAAATCCGCGAGCTTGTCCGCCAGCACCTCGTGGCTGGGCTGGGTCTCGAAATCGATGCGCAGCAGCTGTTGCTGCCGGCCGACCACGCGCAGCTTGACCGTGGTGGGAATGCTCGGGTCCTCGTGCAGGCAAGCGGTCACCCGCTCGGCCTCGAGGAGCTCGCGCAAGCGCGCCCCGGCCTCGTCCGCGCCGATCACCGACAGAAGCGTGACCTGCGCTCCGAGCGCTGTCGCATTGCGCGCGACGTTCGCCGCGCCCCCCGGACGCTCGTCGGTATGCTCGATCTTGACCACCGGCACCGGCGCTTCGGGCGAGATGCGGCTCACCTCGCCGAACCAATAGCGATCCAGCATCACGTCGCCGACCACCAGCAGACGCGCCGCGGACAGATCGGGCAGCGTCGTCACCCGGCCTTCGTCGTTCTTCATGCCTTATAATCTTCCGATCGGATAGTATTCCAGGCCGTATTGCCTGACCTCAGCCGGTTCGTACAGGTTGCGCCCGTCGAAAATCGCGGGCGAGCGCAAAGCCTCCTTCACGCGCTGGAAATTCGGGCTGCGAAATTCCTTCCACTCCGTGATGATCGCCAGGGCGTCGGCGCCCTCGAGCGCAGCCATGGGGGAATCGGCAAAGCGCACGCGGGGCTCGCTCTTGAAGATCTTGCGCGCCTCGTCCATCGCAACCGGATCGTAAGCCGTGACCTTGGCGCCGTGGTCGAGCAAATCCGCCACCAGCACCAAGCTCGGCGCTTCGCGCATGTCGTCGGTGTTCGGTTTGAACGCAAGGCCCCAGAGCGCGAAATTCAGCCCCTTCAGATCGGCGCCGAAGCGCTTCAGGATCTTCTCGCCGAGCACCTGCTTCTGCGCCGCGTTGGCGCGCTCCACCGCGCCCATGACGTGCAGTTGCGTGCCCGCCTCTTTGGCGGTGCGCAGCAGCGCCTGCACATCCTTCGGAAAACACGATCCGCCGTAGCCCACGCCCGGATAGAGAAAATGGTAGCCGATGCGCGGATCGGCGCCGATGCCGCGGCGCACATGCTCGATGTCGGCACCGAGCCGCTCGGCCAGATTGGCCAACTCGTTCATGAAGGAAATGCGCGTCGCCAGCATGGCATTCGCAGCGTACTTGGTCAGCTCCGCCGAACGCACGTCCATGGCGATCACGCGTTCGTGATTGCGCTGGAACGGCGCGTAGAGGTTGCGCATGACCTGCGTTGCGCGCTCGTCGTCGCTCCCCACCACGATGCGGTCGGGGCGCATGAAATCCTCGACTGCTGCGCCCTCCTTCAGAAATTCCGGGTTGGATACCACGCTGTAGGCAATATCGACGCCGCGCTTGTTCAGCTCATCCGCGATGGCGGCGCGCACTTTATCGGCCGTTCCTACAGGCACCGTAGACTTGTCCACCACCACGCGGTAATCGCGCACGGAGCGGCCGATGTTGCGCGCAGCGGCGAGGACGTACTGCAGGTCGGCCGAGCCGTCCTCGGCCGGCGGCGTGCCCACCGCGATGAACTGCACCGTGCCGAAAGCGACGCCCTGCTCGACATCCGTGGTGAACGCAATGCGCCCGGCCTTGCGGTTGCGATTAACCATTTCCGCAAGTCCCGGCTCATAGATCGGGATGCCGCCGTCGTTGAGAATCTTGATCTTGGCTGCGTCTACGTCCACGCACAGCACCTCGTTGCCGACCTCGGCAAGACAGGCGCCGCTGACCAACCCTACGTATCCGGTTCCTACTACGGTAATTTTCAAATTGCACTCCAGTAAACGATGAGGCGCGAGCATCAAACCGTTGGACGGTTGGGGCCATCTTACGCCGAGCGCCGTTATCCCCGCGCCTCAAGGGGTCAAATCAAACTCCTCGGTGCGCCGCGGCGGATAGGTTTCCCAGCCGCCGCAAGCCGGACAGTGCCAATAGAATTGCCGCGCCTTGAATCCGCAGTTCTCGCAACGATAGCGCGCGAGGCGCTGCGTGTGGCCATGCACCAGGTTCTTCACCAGCTGCACATCGCCGCGGCGTTCAGGCCGGACCACCAGCAGCTCCGCGTCGAGCAGGCGGTCCAGCCCCAACAAGGTCTGGTTGCGGCGCAGTTCGTCTTGCACCAGCTTATGCGCCGCCTGCGGGCCCTGCGCCTCCAGTGTCGACTGAAATGCCACGTCGAGCAGGTCGAGCGACGGCGCGCTCGCGAGGTAGCCGCGCAACAAGGTCAGGCCCTCCTCCTGCTTGCCCAGCGCGCGATGACTGTCGAGCAGCCGCTGCGCCACCAGGGCGAGATAAGCGGAATTCTGCTGTTCGATGCGTTTCCACGCGTCGATCGCCGCCTGATGATCGCCTGCAGCCGCATGCATGTCGCCCAACAACACATTGGCGCGCGCGCATTTGCGGTTGGATTTGAGCGCTTGCTCCAGGTATGCCAAAGCCGCGTTCTTGCGCGAGTGCGTCACTTCGATGGACGCGAGTTCACAGTAATAATTGGCGATCTCTTTGTCCCAGGACTGGCCCAAGTCTGCCCCGAGTTCGCGCGCGACGCCGATGGTCTTTTCCCAGTCTTTTTCCTGCTGGTAGACGTCGAGCAGCGCCTTCAACGCGTCGCCGCGATGCTTGGTATCGCGAAGTTTGACGAACACATCCTCGGCGCGGTCAAGCAATCCCGCCTTGAGAAAATCCTGCCCGAGTTCGAACAGCGCGGACACGCGCTGCTCCTCGCCAAGATCGCCGCGCTCGAGCAGATTCTGGTGCATGCGGATCGCGCGCTCGGTTTCGCCGCGGCGGCGGAACAGACTCCCCAGCGCAAAGTGCAGTTCGATCGTCTCCGGATCGACCTTGACCACCTCTATGAAGGCCTCGATCGCCTTGTCCGGCTGCTCGTTGAGAAGAAAGTTAAGGCCCTTGAAATAGGCGCGCGGCAGCGAACGCGATTCCGACACCAGGTGCTTGATGTCGATGCGCGCCGCAAGCCAGCCCAAACCGAAGAACAGTGGAAACGCGAGCAACCACCAGAATTCGAATTCCATGCCTATGCGTCAGACAGCGGGCCACGGGCGACCGGGCGGAACAGCACTGCGCACACTGCTCAACTCACTCTCCTGTCAGCATTCTTGGATAGGGGAAGACAAGAAGTGCTTCCCCATCTGTTATATATTAACTACTAGATCCCTGAGTGAAAATTGACTTCGCCGCCGGCGACGGGAAGCGCCGGACTATCGTGCACGGTTCGGCTGCCTAGTTCGCGCCGCAGCGCGGCGATTTCGCGTCGCTGCCTGAATACTGTGCCCAGCGTCGCGAGCACGCCGATCACGGCCCCGCCGACGAAGAACACCAGCAGCACCAGGACTAGCGGCGCCTGCCATACGTGCTCGAAATAGAGGCGCAGCGCGACCGTTTCGGTGTTCTTCAGCGCGAAAAAGAACAACGCGAGAAACATGACGACACGCAGGGACCAGGCAAAGACGCGCACTGCTCGATCACCTCAAGAAGTACGACAGGCGAGCACGCAATGCCGCCTGCTTGTGGCCGCCGCACGCACCCTATCTGGAGTCCACGCGTTCACGCAGTTCCTTGCCTGCCTTGAAGTGCGGAACAAATTTCTCCGGCACCTGAACCTTGTCGCCAGACTTAGGATTCCTGCCTGTGCGCGGCGGGCGATAATTGAGCCCAAAGCTGCCGAAACCACGGATTTCGATGCGCTGGCCCTGAACCAAGCTCAAAGTCATCGCATCGAGTATCGTCTTGACCGCGAACTCGGCATCCTTGGAAACCAGTTGCGGATAACGCGCCGCCAGCTTGACGATCAATTCCGACTTGGTCATTACCTGCCCCTTTTATCGCTGAGTATTCTTGTTTTCCAGCTTTGCCTTCAGCAGCGCCCCAAGGCTGGTGCTGCCGGAACTGGCGGCACTCTCGCTCTGCAATTTCTGCATGGCGTCGTGCTCCTCGGCCATATCCTTCGCCTTGATGGATAGATTGATCGAGCGGTTCTTGCGATCGATATTGATGATCATCGCCGTCACCGCGTCGCCTTGCTTGATATGATGTTGCAGGTCTTCGATGCGCTCGCGCGACACTTCAGATACACGCAAATAACCCTCCACATCGCCCTCGAGCGCGATGACTGCGCCTTTGGCGTCGACCGATTTCACCGTTCCCTGAACCACGCTGTTCTTCTCGTGGGTGGCGATGTAATTGGTGAAGGGGTCGCCGTCTATTTGCTTGATGCCAAGAGATATACGCTCGCGCTCGGTGTCGATGGCGAGCACCACGGCCTCGACCTCATCGCCCTTCTTGTAGTTGCGCACCGCTTCCTCGCCCGCAGTGCTCCAGGAAAGGTCCGACAAGTGCACCAGGCCGTCGATACCGCCCGGCAATCCGATGAATACCCCGAAGTCGGTAATCGACTTGATTTGTCCCTTGACGCGGTCGCCCTTTTTGAAGTTCATGGCGAACTCGCCCCAGGGGTTGGGCAGGCACTGCTTCATCCCCAGCGAAATCCGGCGGCGCTCCTCGTCGATCTCGAGGATCATCACTTCCACCTCGTCGCCAAGCTGCACCACTTTGGACGGGTGCACGTTCTTGTTGGTCCAGTCCATTTCGGACACGTGGACCAGGCCTTCGATCCCCTGTTCCACCTCCACGAACGCGCCGTAGTCGGTGAGATTCGTGACCTTGCCGAACAGGCGTGTACCGGTCGGATACCTGCGCGACAGGCCCACCCACGGATCTTCGCCCAGTTGCTTCATGCCGAGAGAAACGCGGTTCTTCTCCTGGTCGAACTTCAGTATCTTCGCTGTGACCTCGTCGCCGACGGCGAGGACTTCGGAAGGGTGTTTGACGCGGCGCCAGGCGAGGTCCGTGATATGCAGCAGGCCGTCGATGCCGCCTAAGTCGACAAACGCACCATAATCCGTGATGTTCTTGACGATACCCTTCACTACCGAGCCCTCGGACAGCGTCTGCAGCAGCTTCTGCCGCTCTTCGCCCTGGCTCGCTTCGAGCACGGCACGGCGCGACACCACGACGTTGTTGCGTTTGCGGTCGAGCTTGATGACCTTGAACTCCATGGTCTTGCCCTCGAACGGCGTCGTGTCCTTGACCGGGCGAATATCTACGAGCGACCCGGGCAGGAACGCGCGGATGCCGTTGGCCATGACCGTGAGGCCACCCTTGACCTTGCCGCTGATCACGCCGGACACCAATTCACCCGTCTCCAGCGCCTTTTCCAGATCCATCCACGCGGACAGGCGCTTCGCCTTGTCGCGCGACAGCCGGGTTTCGCCGAAGCCGTCTTCCAGGGACTCGATGGCAACGCTGACGAAGTCGCCGAGCTTGGCTTCGATCTCGCCGGCGTCATTGCGAAATTCCTCGACCGGAATGAAGCTCTCGGACTTGAGTCCGGCGTTCACGACCACGAAATTCATATCTACACGAACTACTTCCGCGGTGATCACCTCGCCGACGCGCATTTCCTGGCGCGTAAGGCTTTCTTCAAACAGGGCTGCAAAATTGTTCTCGTTGGAGGCGACCGCGGGGGAAAGATTGGACATATGATTTTTACCTGATTTCACCGCCCTTGCGGACGGGGTTGGTTAAACACAAAGCGGACTCACGGTTAGGGCAAATTACAATATGAGGGGATACCTCCCCTCATGCGCCCCTAAGTCGGGGGCCGTTTCGAAGATTCCGAAACGGCCACTTTGACATGCGAGCCCGCCACTTTTTGCCGGTACCAATCAAGTACCTGGCGCACTATTTCCTCGATGCCGAGCCCGCTGCTATCCAGCTCCAGGGCATCGGCCGCTTTTCGCAGGGGCGCTACGCTTCTCACGCTGTCGCGCTCGTCGCGTTCGCGCAATTCCCGCAAAAGGGTGCGAATGTTAGCATCGATTCCTTTTTCTTTCAACTGCTTATACCTTCGCTCAGCGCGGACTTCCGCGCTCGCCGTCAGGAATACCTTAAGCTGGGCGTCAGGAAATACCACCGTGCCCATGTCGCGGCCTTCGGCGACCAGACCGGGCGCTTCGCGAAAGGCCTGCTGGCGCGTGAGCAGCGCCTTGCGCACCTGCGGCAGGGCAGCGACTCTGGATGCGCCGTTACCGCAGATTTCACTTCTGATATCGTCAGTAACCACTTTATCTAAAAGAATAACTTCTCCGTCGCCGAAGCGCACGTCGAGCGCCTCGGCCAATCTTGCCAACGCGATCTCGTCATCGAACCCGACCCCGCTTCTTATCGCCGCCAATGCAACCAGCCGGTACAGCGCGCCGCTATCTAAGTAATGGAAACCCAGCACCCGCGCCACGCGTTCGGCAATCGTGCCCTTGCCTGAGGCCGAGGGGCCGTCGATGGCGATGACGGGAACTGCGGTGGTTGCTGCGTTCAAGATAACAGGCTCGATGAGGAATTATTTTGGCAAGCGCGCGGAATGTAGCGCGTGGCGTACGCGGCTAACGGTGCTTGAGCAAATCATCCACACTGATTCCAATGTCTTTGGCTATCTGGCGCAACAGGATCGGCGAGAGGTCGCGGCCAACGTGAAACGGCACGGTAGTCGAGCGACCATCGGCGTGGCGGAACTGCTTGTGCGAACCGCGCTGGCGCACGCTCGGCAAAGCCGAGCGCCTGCAAAATGGAAACGACCTCGCGCGGCTTGAGAACCGGGATGCCCGGCATTCAGGCCACGACCACAGTTTGCGTACCGACGAATTCGGTTACAAGCTTCGGCTCACCATCATCGAGCAGCATGGCGATCACTTCCTGCAAATTGGCGTGCAACTCATCGAGCGTCTCGCCCTGGCTGTGCGCGCCGGGGAAACCAGGCACATAGCCCACATAGAGCTGCGTGTCGGGGCAACGTTCGATCACGGCGGTGTAGGCATGCATGGAACGATCCTTGAAGGACGAATGAGGCTATTTTAGCAGTTAGGGGCGTGTTCACATTCACGCTCCGCCTCCAACATTCGTCAAACGGCCCGAAAGCCAATATTGACGCGTTTCTTCAGGCGTCTGCTCAGCAGGTAGCGGCCGAGAACGTTGGTATCGACCGAGATCATCGTGTCTTCGTCGCTTCATCCCGAAGCTTGAGCATGGCACCGATGCGCCGCTTTACCTTGGCATCCGAAAGCTTATTGCGGTTCGGCTTGCCCAGCATGCCCAAACCATCCGCTACCTTGGTTGGCTTGATCCGCTGGGCCGAGGTCAAGACGGCGCGCATATCTGCCGGATCTTCGAAGCTGATTACGAAGCTTTCCGGAATGGGCTTGCCAGCATCGGCGAGCCGTGTCAGCTTGCGCACCCGACCAAGGAAGTCATGGAGTCTTTCAATCTTCACCGAAACTTCCGGCGCCTGCTGCTGGGACGAACGCAGCGAGAGGCGCCCGGCGATGGCTTTGACGCGACGGTTCACGTCAGATCGTCCGTACCGGGGTTGTTGTCGTCAAGCTGGTCCCGTAGCCTGCGCGCTTGCACCAGCATCCTCGGCACATGCTTCGTCGCAACTTCCCAGATGATCTCGACGTCCAGCGCGAAGTAGTGGTGAGCGATCAGGTCGCGCAACCGAGCTGGGCCGGGACCACTCGTCTCCGGCATGGCGGAACGCGCTTCTTCTGGCAGTTGCTTCGCCGCCTCGCCAATGACCTGAAGATTGAACAAGACAGCGTCAAGGATCGCCTCGTCCGAGCTGAAAGCGGCGAAAGTACGACCAGCCACAAAGCGTTCGATCTTTTCGGCGCTTTCGATCAAGTCACCGAGATACAGCAACCAGCTACGCGACACGGATCAGATCTTTCTCGACATGGCGGCGGGCGCGCGGCTTGAGGCCCTTTTCCGTGACAAGATCGACCGGCCTGCCCAGCAATTCCTCAAGGTAAGTCTTGAGGTCGAAATACCCGTCGAACGTCGCCGGTCCGTCGAACTCCACCAGCACGTCGATATCGCTGTCAACGCGCAGTTCGTCCCGTGCCGCCGAGCCGAAAAGCGCGAGATGCCTTGCGCCGAACCGTTGCAGGAACTCGTCGCGATGCTGATTCAGCAAATCCAAGATCATGGCTCGGTTCATGGCAATCTCCTCAACTGGATTTCCGAGACAGTGTGCCGGAAATACGCAATTCTCCCATAGAACGTCATAAGTCCAGAGCCTGTTGTCCCGGCTGGCCCGCGCCGAGGCGAGTACGCTGGCGGCCATGACGGCGCCGCGCTCGGTGAAGGCGTAGGGCGCAAAGTGCGGGTCGCAGTGGTGTTGGCAACCGGTCGCAGGTTGCGACCAGTTCAAGCTCAAGGGAGACAAATCTGCCCCTTCAATTCTCGCTGATAACAGCCGTGTCGCTGCATCAGCGGTTGCGCTATCATCACAGCAAGAGGTACTCGTAAGGATTGGCAATGACCACACTGGAAGTCAAACTCAGTTTACCCGATAGCCTCGCCAACGAAGCGCGGCAAGCGGGATTGCTCACGCCGGAAGAATTGGAACGGCTGTTGCGCGAGGCGTTGCGCGCCCGGCGCGTCGAGCGCCTGACTGCGGTACGTGAATCACTGGCCACCAACCCGTTGCCCGCCATGACGCCTGAAGAAATTCAAGCGGAGATTGACGAGTACCGCGCCAAAATTCGTTATCACACCATTCCTATCGTCACGGCGACCGACGCGCTGTGTCAAATCTAGCGCGCCTGAGCTTTGCGTTGCTGCGAACGTGCCTACGTCCAGAAAACCAAGGAAGCTGCGGCCAGTGTCGCCGTTACCGCCTGAGCCCGAAGCGCAGTCCGTCTGGGCGCTGGGCAATAGTTACGCGGCGGCGGCACATGTGCTCATGCACGGCGGCAAGGCAAATACGTTTCGTCCCACATTGTTCCTTCTCCTACATGCACTTGAGCTGTACCTCAAGGCGTTTTTGTTCTCCCGAAATGTCAGTGAGAAAGAACTGAAAAATATCAGACACGATCTCGTCGCTTGTATGAGAGCTTGTCGAACGCATAATCTTTCAAAACTTATTTTTCTGCCACGTAGAACAATAATTCAGGTTGTACGCATCAACCGGTACTATAGAGAAAAAGAGCTTGAGTACTTCACACCTCGGGCAAGGCGATTCGGTAGCCTCGATGACCTCGCCGAAACCGTAGCCAAGGTAGCTGCGGCCGTATTCGAGCCGATATCGGAAGGAACATTTCGTGCACTTTCAAAACCAGCGACCTTACCCGGTGCTCAAGCAAACCTGCGCGAAAAGCCGCGCAGTCCGGTTAGTTTGAACGTTCGGCACCAAGGAACGGGCTCATGAGGATGCGTTTCTTTGGCGACTCGTACGATGTCGTTAAGCGGTTCTTGCGTCACACGCTAGCACCTGAGGCAAAGTGGGTTGCCTTCCCCATGTTCACGCATGAGGTCACGGCAGTCGAAATTTCCGACTTCGAGGCGTTCCTGAGTATGAGGGTTGTATCGCCCAAGGTATTGACCTCGTCCTCAAATCGGGAAGCCCATTTTTCGGCGTCGGCGCGTGATCGGCATATTTTTATCGATCCCGATACGGGCATTAAGCTAAAGCCCTCCAAACGTGCAGATGCTGCCAAGTATGTGTTCGGCCCGGAGCTGGTTGCCCTATGCGCGAAGAAACACGATCGTCTGTTGTTGGTGTTTGACCAAAGCGTTCCCCGTGGTTCAGAACGTGATGCCCTTATAGAGAAGCTCGACTATTTTCGTGAAAATGGGCTTTCTGGTTTCGCGTACCTTTCTCACGCATGCTTTCTTGTTCTGTCGCGAAGCAGTATTGCTTGTATTCTCGCGCGAAAGCGTCTGCTCGCTACACATCTACCACAAACACGTCTCGTTAGCGCAAATAATGCCTGACTTCAGTTGCTGCGGACAGGCCGCGACCGCCTCGCCAAATCAATTGGTTATGTCGGCCCGCGGCAGAGCAACACGTTGAAACCGACGAGCGCGATGGAAGACCAGATACATAGTTGGGAATGTGTCAAATGTGGTGCCCTCAATGAAATCGCTTTGGACGCTTGCTGGAAGTGTGGAATGGACAGGAAAGAAAGCGTAGATTTATTTCTGACAGCCAAGGCACTCGCTGAACAAGAGGCGCGAACAATTGAGTTGGATCGACTCGCTGCGAAACGGATAAGGGACGAACGAGCAATCATGATCGCCTGTGAGACTGGCGATAAGAAAGCTCTCCTTGCGGCTATTGCCATCGGCGCTAACGTGAACTTCATTTTTTCGGAGACTGGCCAAACTCCGCTCACTACCTGTTTGACGTTTGCCAGATATGAGTTGGTAGAACCGCTAATCCGCAAAGGTCGGGCGGACGTGAACTTGCCGAATAAGGAGGGCGAAACGCCGTTACACATCGTCTGTCTCGCTAACCTGAAGTTCCTGCCAGCGCAGAGCGAATGTTCCTTGTATTTCCAGTGATTAGCGTAACAGTGGGGTTGTGTTTTCTGTCTACACGTTGATCTGCTGGATGAGTTCGAGCGCGCGCTTCTGTTTCGGGTTGGGACTGGTGACGACGTCGAAGGTTGGGGCGTTGGTCCCGGCATGGGGTG